>OBNI01000003.1_pt1 | contig 268523 bp, 266 predicted proteins | sample 1670211 | NCBI WGS metagenome assembly OBNI01 (sample SAMEA104232309, study PRJEB22302) | sediment metagenome | biome: forest; feature: aquifer; material: sediment | place: USA | collected 2011-08-07 | depth 0.01 m | reverse complement strand
GACATGTGTCAACCATGTCCTCGCACACCTGTCACCTATGTCCCCGGTCCATACAGTCTTGCCCAAAGAAAGTAAGCAAAGAAGACAGGCCTCCTTCCTTTTTCCGCCCGCTCACAGAAATTCAAGGCGCCGCATAGGGCAGGGAAAGTCAAAGGACAACAGCCAAACCATCGCGACGCCGACCCAAACGACAAAGGCCAACCTCGCGATGGGTTGGCCTTTCTCTTTTGACGTTGAGCCCTTGATGGCGCCTTGAATTTTCGTAAGCGGGCGGAAAAAGGCGGGGAACTGTCTGAGCGCAGCGAGTTTTCCCCGCCTCCGCCCGGTTACGGAAATTCAAGGAGGCTTTCGCCATCTCGGGCGCGCCTTTCTTTTGCTTACTTTTCTTTGGCAAGACAAAGAAAAGTGAGTCGGTCCCGGCAGGGATCGAAAGGGAGGTGGACCCTCAGCCCTTAAATGCTCAGATCTTCAAAGGATCAAATCCTCAAAGGATCAATCTCCAACTGCCACCGCACCCCCTTCACGGTCTTGCCGATCCCCGCAAACCCCTCAGTCCAAGCCGTCAAAAGCTTCTGCAAAGCCGCGCGAGAACCCGATTCCACCAGCAACTGCGCCCGCTCGCGGTTGGCCAGCCGCACCATCGTCATCGGCACCGGGTCATGCAAGAACACTGGCGCACCCGATTCAGCAGCCAAGGCTTCACCTGCCGAGCGCGCAGCACTCAAGAATTCAAGCGCCCGCGCGACTTCCTTGTGCTCGGCGGTGAGCAGGGCTTGATAGGCAAACGGCGGCAGCCCGGCTTGCTTGCGTTCCCGCAGCAACTGGCGCGCGAAACCATCGTAGTCATGTCGAACCAGCGCCTGCAGCGCCGGGGCATCCGGATACCGCGTCTGAATCAGCACCTCGCCCGCCAGGCCCGCCCGGCCCGCGCGGCCGGCCACCTGCATCAGCGAGGCAAACAGATGCTCTCCGGCCCGGAAATCGTGCGAGAACAGCGAGGGGTCGGGGGCGACCACGCCGACCAGCGTCACGCGCTGGAAGTCGTGCCCCTTGGCGACCATCTGCGTGCCGATCAGGATGTCGACGCTGCCTTCGTGCACGGTGTCGAACAGCGCTTCGGCGCTGCCCTTGCGGCGCGTGGAATCGGCGTCGATGCGGGCGACGCGGGCCTGCGGAAACAGCTCGCCGAGCGTCTCTTCGATGCGCTGCGTGCCGCGCCCGAGCGGCGCGATGTCGACGTTGCCGCAGTCTGGGCAGTGATGCGGAATGCGCGATTCGTACCCGCAGTGGTGACAGCGCAGGCGCCGTTCGGGCTTGTGCAGCACCAGGTACGCCGAGCAGCGCGGACAGCCCGAGAGCCAGCCGCACGCGTCGCACGAGAGCACGGGCGCGTAGCCACGGCGGTTGAGGAACAGCAAGCTCTGTTCGCCGCGCGCCAGGCGATCGGCAATCGCATCGACAAGCGGCTTGGACAGCCCATCGCGAATCTGGCGCCCGGCGCGGCGCTCCAGATTCAGGTCGATGAGCGACACGCGGGGCAGCACCGCTTCGGCCTGCGCGCGCCGCGAGAGCGTCAGGCGCGTGGTGGGCGTCTGCTCCGCGCGCCACCAGGTCTCCAGCGACGGCGTGGCCGAGCCCAACACGACGGGGATGTTGCGCTGCTTGGCGCGCCATAGCGCCAGGTCGCGTGCGGAATAGCGCAGGCCCTCCTGCTGCTTGTACGACGTGTCGTGTTCCTCGTCGACGAGGATGAGCGCGAGCTTGGGCAGCGAGGCCAGCATCGCCAGCCGCGTGCCGAGCACGATGCGCGCCTCACCGCGATGGGCGGCCAGCCAGTTCAGCGCACGCGGCTGTTCGGCCAGACCACTGTGCAGCGCCGCCATGGGCACACCGGGAAAACGCGCCGCAATGCGCGCCTCCAGTTGTGGCGTCAGGTTGATCTCGGGCACCAGCATCAGGACCTGTGCGGCGGGCTCGCGCGCCAGGGCGTCGGCGATGGCGTGCAGGTAAACCTCGGTCTTGCCGCTGCCGGTGACGCCGTACAACAGGAACGGGCTGAAGTTGCCGGCCGCCCCCGCCTGGGCAATGGCTGCCACGGCGGCGGTCTGTTCCTCGTTCAGTGCGGGTGCGATGGAAGGCAGTGGCAGTTCGAGCGGTTGCGGCAACAGCGCCTTCGGCCGCAGTTCTGCGCGCAGCCAGCCGACGGACGTCCAATCCCGCAGCTTGGCGACGGCTTGCCCGTGCAGTTCAACAGCAGCGCTGGTGGACAGCTCGCCATCGCCGGTCAGCGCTTCGGCCAATCGCATGGCGCCGGACGCACGTTTCGGAATGCTGTCCAGCAACGCTGCCCGGGCCGGTTCAAACATCACGTAGACGGTTTCGGTGGCCTGCCGGGCGAGGCTGTCCCAACTGCCCGGGGTTCGCCACAGCGGCGGGAGCGCCGGTAACGTCACTTCGCCGAGCGCGCGGTGGTAGTAGCCGGCAGCAAATTCGGCTAGGGCCCGCCATTCGGCGTCGAGCGGCGGCACCCAGTCGAGCACCCGCTCGACATCGCGCAGCTTTTCTTGCGGCACATCGGTGGTCGCGGCGGTTTCGACGACTAACCCCGCCACACGCCGGTTGCCAAACGGCACCACAACCAATTGCCCCGGCAGCACGGGCTGCCCACACCGGTAATCGAACACCGCATCGAGCGGCGTATCAATCACCACGCGAGCAATGGGGGCCGACACCTTGGCATCAGAAAACGCGGCGTCGACTTGGGACGTGGTCATGCAAGGCGCAAACGGTTGAATTGCAAAGGGAATGTTGCGATGCAGCGGCGGATCCTGCACCTGGAAAATGCGTCTTGCCCATCTCACCTTGCCTTTACAGCCATTGCCGTGGCCGGTTCGATGTTCAAGTATTACTTGAGGTTTGTGGCTTGGCGCCATGATCGGCGACCGTTTTCCGGGCTATCCACATAGCCTGTGGATAACTTTGTTGAAAAGTCGCCTGCAGTCTCTGCGAAGGCCAATGGACTCACCGTTTTTCTAGCTTGCACGATTTACGCGCACACGCCTTTCTTTCAGAAAAATCAAACACTTATGCGTTGGGTGCACACAGCCTTCCCTGTTGCGCCGCGGAAAGAACCAGCCGCGACAGCTTTGTGCATAAGTCAAGTCTTGACAGCCGGGTTACGCACCAGAAAGCACGAAATAAATCGCTTGACACCCCTTTCGGGCCAGATGGGGCCACCGGCACGCAAGTAGTCACTCACCCCTAATGCACCAAAGCGGCGAAGATTCAACTCGTGCCCCTGGCTTCACGCACGGCTGCGGCACGATTCAAACGCTATCGCGCCGCAGCATTGATCTCAACCGTGTGACTTCGCTTTCGTGCGCAGCGCGCGGCTGAAGCTGTGCACCTCGTCCACCAGCACCGACACCGCTTCGGGCGGTGTGAACTGCGAGATGCCGTGGCCGAGGTTGAAGATGTGGCCGTCGCTGCCGCCGCGGGCTGCGTAGTCTTCCAGCACGCGACGCACTTGGGCACGAATCGCTTCGGGTTCAGCAAACAGCACCGTCGGGTCCAGGTTGCCCTGCAGGGCAACGCGCCCTGCCGTTCGCTGGCGCGCAAGCTGCAGGTTGACGGTCCAGTCCACACCCAGCGCGTCGGCACCGGTCTCGGCCATGGCTTCGAGCCACAGGCCACCGCCCTTAGTGAAGAGGATGACCGGCACGCGCTGGCCGTCTGCCCCGGCGCGAATACCATTCACCACGCGCGCCATGTAAGCCAGCGAGAACTGCTGATAGATGCCATCGGCCAAGGCACCGCCCCAGGTATCAAACACCTGCACAGCTTGGGCACCGGCATCGATCTGCGCGTTGAGATAGTCGATCACGGCTTGCGCGTTGATCTCCAGGATGCGGTGCATCAGGTCCGGGCGCGCATAGAGCATCGACTTGACGGTGCGGAAGTCGTCCGAGCCGCCGCCTTCGACCATGTAACAGGCGAGCGTCCACGGGCTGCCCGAGAAGCCGATGAGCGGCACACGCTGGCGGCCGTCCTGCACGAGCGCACGGCGGATTTCCGCCACGGCGTCGAACACGTATTGCAGAGACGACATGTCCGGCACCGACAGCGCCGCCACATCGGCTTCCGTGCGCACCGGCTTGGCAAAGCGCGGGCCCTCGCCCTGTGCAAACGACAGCCCCAGGCCCATGGCGTCGGGCACGGTCAGGATGTCGGAAAACAGGATTGCCGCGTCCAACGGGTAGCGATCCAGCGGCTGCAACGTCACCTCGGTCGCATACGCCGGCGACTTGGCCAGGCCGAGAAAGCTGCCGGCCCGCGCGCGCGTGGCGTTGTACTCGGGCAGATAGCGGCCCGCCTGGCGCATCAGCCACAGCGGCGTGTAGTCGGTGGGCTGGCGGCGCAGGGCGCGCAGGAAGGTGTCGTTGGCGAGCGGTGCGGACATGGCGATGGACTCTTTGGGAGGGCGCCATTGTAAGGGATGGTGTTTTTATCCCGACCTGACCCAGGCCAACATGCCGAAGATCAGGGCGCAGATATCACGGCACCTTGCGCGTATCGCCGGCGCGCTGCGGCGGCAGCTTGATCGCCATCGATTTGAAGTCCGTGCTGGTGGTCAGCGTTCCGTGCACCACGCCACGGGGGATCACGATCAGATCGCCCGCCCGGACCTCGCGCGGCGCGTTGTCGAGCCAGACGGTGGCCGTGCCCGACATCACATACTGGATCTCGTCGGAGTACGTGTGCGTGTGCTTGGCCACGGTGCCGACCTGGACGCCCACCGTGCCATTGGCCGCCGTCACCAGCGTCTTGGTGCGCAGCGTACCCATCTCGGCGATGACCGGGCCGATCTCGTCCGGGGCCATGCCGCCCATGTTGATGATCTGCGCCGAGAGCGGCGGTGCCGAGGGCGGTGCCGCTGCCGCAGCCGGTTGCGACGCTTGCGCAAACGCGCCGGCGCAGCCGGCAAAGATGGCGGCGGCAGAAACCGACCGGATCACGGTAACAGGACGATGGCGATGCATGATGGCTCCTCATGACGCGGTCGCCGCAAAGGCGCGGCGATCCGTGGCGCGTTGATTGGCTCATTCGTTTGGCGCGCTCGCGGCGATTGTCGCATCGGCACACAGAGCCATTGACCTAGGGCGATTCCCGAGAACGTGCCCCTCGTACGCAAACCGGCTCGCCCTTACGGACGACCCCACACCCACCGCAAACGCGCAGCGGCGGATAGGGTCGAGCGCCACCGACGCGCGGCCACTAAGAATCAGTACATTTGGCATGCAGGCGGAGCGTTGACGTCAGGCAACGTCCGCCACAGGTGAAAGGCGCGGGGAAGTTGCCGAGGCTCCATGCCAGGCAAGGGAGCACCCGGCCCGGGCGCATTGAAGAGGGGGGAGATGACGCGTCAGGCGCTGCGCAGTTTGAACAGCCCAACCGTGCGCGCCAGACCGTGCGCCTGTTCGTTGAGCATGGACGATGCAGCCGTCGACTGCTCCACCAGCGCGGCGTTCTGCTGCGTGGCCTGGTCCATCTCGGCGACGCTGCGATCGATCTGGCTGATACCGGTGCTTTGCTCATGCATCGCGCCGTCGATCTCGCCGATGATGCGCGCGACACGCTCGATGCCCTGCACGATTTCCTGCATCGTGGCGCCCGCAGCCTGCACGCGTTGCGCGCCGGTCTTCACGCTGGCCTCCGATGCCTGGATCAGGTCCTTGATTTCGCGGGCGGCCGTGGCGCTGCGTTGCGCCAGCGTGCGCACCTCGCCGGCCACCACGGCAAAGCCGCGGCCGTTCTCGCCGGCGCGGGCGGCTTCCACCGCGGCGTTCAGCGCGAGGATGTTGGTCTGGAACGCAATGCTGTCGATCACGCCAATGATTTCCGTAATGCGCGCCGAAGACTTGGCGATCTCGTCCATCGTGTTGACGGCGCTGGAGACGACTTCGCCGCCGCGCATGGCGGCCTCGCTTGCGTCGCTGGCCAGGCGCGTGGCCTGCACGGCCGCATCGGCGGAGTTCTTCACGCTGGTCGTCAGCTCCGTCAACGCGGCAGAGGTTTCCTGCAGGTTGCTGGCCGAAACCTCGGTGCGGTTGGACAGGTCACGGTTGCCCGCTTCGATCTCGCCCGTGGCGGACTTCATGCTGTCGACGCTGGCGCGCACTTCCAGCAGCACTTCGCCGATCTTGTCGATGAACGTGTTGAACGAGGCGCTGATCTGGGCGACTTCATCGTTGCCGACCACGGGCAGGCGGTGCGTCAGGTCGCCTCCGCCGGAGCCGATGGTGTCCATCGCATCGCGCACCTGCGACAGGCGGCGGAACGACTGCGACGTGAAGTACGCGGCGATGCCCACGGCGGCCAGCGTCAGCAGCACCATGGCCACGGCCAGCGCCTTGACGACGTTGCGCAAACCGGCGGTGGCTTCGGCCTTGTCCAACGCAATCACGAGATACCAGTCGGTGCCCTGCACAGCCTGCGCCTTGAGCAGCTTCGGCGCACCGGCCAGTTCAACCTCCAGCGGCGACGTCGCCTTGACCAGGTTGGCGAGCGTCTCGGCGGTCAGCGATGCCGCCACGTCGGTGGCCGGCTTGAGCATCAGTTTTGCGTCGGGGTGGGCAATGACCTGACCGTCCTTGGCGACCACGAAGGCCAGGCTCGACGGTGTCGGGTGAACCGCTGCCACCACCTCGCGCACGCCGTCGAGCGGCACGGCACCGGAGAGCGCGCCGGTGGTTTCGCCGTTCTTGACGAGCGGCGCTGCAAACGAAACGTACGGCACGCCGGTCGACACGTCGCCGTAGGGCTTGGTGACGAGCAGTTGGCCTGCGGCAAGGGCCTGCTTATACCAGGGGCGGGCCGTCGGGTCGTAATCCTTCGGCGTGGTGGCGCTGGTGGAGATGAAGCTCTTGTCGGTCCAGCCGATCGTGATGATGGGGAAGCCGTTGGCGTCGCCCATGTGCTTGCCGAAGCCTTGCGGGTCACCATGCTCGATCACGCCCGCGGTGGCCTTGACGGCCTGCGCCTTCGCCGCGACCCATTTGTCGATGGCGAGCGTATTGCCGCTGGCGATGGCAGCCAGGTTCTGGTCGATCGATTCCATCGTGTTGGAGCGCACGATGGAATAGGTGGCAGCGCCGGACAGCGCGAGGGCGCCGACCACCGTAGCCGATGAGATGAGGAGAATTCGGGTGCGGAGAGAGGAGATCATGATTCTTCTAGGCCAAACCTTTTCCATGAATCTGACTGCGTACGGTATTTGCCGTAGCGCCCTCCAGAACCGACTGCTGGCTGTCGGGGGCCACTCAAGCTGCTACGGCACCGCACACGCGAACTTGAGGCGGCAAAACCCGTTTCCACGAAAGGATGGGGGTGAGAAAAGGCAAAGCCCCGCGTGATTGCCCAGGCAATCGATCGTGTTGAAACACGCGCTCATGCACGAGGCCCTTCAAATCGACCCCGCCTGCGGAAACCGCAACAACACTTGGGCGCGTTGAACACGTTGTAAGACACCCCGGCGTCAGCCCCGATTGCCGCCCCGGCACCGTTTGCAGTACCGACGCTGGCATTCCCTACGCAGCCGGGAGCCCAGCGCCATGGCCGTGCTGTTCACCATCCTGAAGATTGCCGTCGTGCTCGTGCTGGTGTCGTCACTGGCCGAGGCGATCGTGCTGTCATTGAGAAACGGCTTGGGTAGCTACGACTGGAAGGCTGCCGCCGTGTCGGTGGTTGATTTTCTGGTACGCGAGTACCCACTACGCTGGCTGCTGCCGCTGGCGTTCTGGACGCAAGGCCTGGAATGGGTCTACCAGCATCGTCTCTGGACGCTGCCGATGGACCACTGGACGGGCTGGGCCGCATGCTTTCTTGGCCAGGAGTTCTGCTACTACTGGTACCACCGCGCCGCGCACCGGGTGCGCTGGTTCTGGTGCACGCACGCCATCCACCATTCGCCGAATGACCTGAACCTGTCCGCCGCCTACCGCTTCGGCTGGACGGGCCGGTTGACCGGCACGCTCGCGTTCTTTGCGCTGGCGCCTCTGCTGGGCATGCCGCCGCGCATCGTGCTGATGCTGCTGTCGCTCAACCTGCTGTACCAGTTCTGGATTCACGCCACCTGGATCCCCCGCCTCGGGCCCCTGGAATGGGTGCTCAACACGCCGTCGGCCCACCGTGTGCATCACGCGTCCAACCTCGAATATCTGGATGGCAATTACGGCGGCGTGCTGATCGTGTTCGACCGGCTGTTCGGCACCTACATCCCCGAACGCAAAGACGTGCCGTGCCGCTACGGCCTCGTGCGCCCGATGCGAACGTACAACCTGCTGGTGATCGAATTCGCGCACTGGCGTGCGCTCTGGCACGACCTCAAGACGGCCCGATCGGCCAGCGAAGTACTGGGTTACCTGTTCCGCCCGCCGGGCTGGCGGCCCGACGGCCATGGCGAAACGACGGAGGATCTGCGTCGCCGCGCCGAGCTCATTCCTGACGAGCCCGCCGTCGCACCGGCCGTTGCTGCCAACTGACCTACGGCAACCGCAGCGTCTGCGCCAAGTGCCCGTACACCACGGCAATCCGCCGTAAGTGGCGCGATTCCGGATGGGTCAGCAGCCACAGTTCCGATTGATTGGCATCTTGCAGATCCCGCAGCGGCACCAGATCGCGGCGCTCCTGCGCCATCAGCAGGGGAAGGATCCCGACGCCCACCCCCATCCCCACCATCTCGGCCGCGATCAGCAGGCTGTTGACGAAGTACGTGGGCATGACCTTGGGGAAATGGCGTTTGCGCCAACCCACCGACGGGTGATCGGGAATCGCGTCGTCGACCGCCACCCACGGCGTGCGGCCCGCTTCGACATCGGCGTAGGTGATGCCGCTTGCGCGCCCGGCGTATAGCCCCACGCGAATCGAGCCGATGCGTTTGCCCACCAAATGCTGGGGCGGACGGTGCGTGGCCCGCACGGCAATGTCGGCATCGCGCCGGGTCAGGCTGGCCAACTCGTTGCTCACCCGGAGGTCGTAGCGCAGATGCGGATGCTGAGCCTGCAGCGCCTTCAACGCGGGCGCGACCAGGCCGACGAGGATGGTGTCCGTAGTGGTGATGCGTACCGTGCCCGACACCTGATCCGGAACCGCATGCACCGCCGATCGCGCGGCCTCGAGCGCCGATTCCACCTGCTCGGCCTGTTCCGCGAGCGCGTGCGCCAGGTCCCCCGCCAAGTAACCCGTGCGCGACCGCGCGAACAGCGTGGTGCCCAGCCCGCGCTCGATGCGCTGCAAGGACCGGAATACCGTGGAGGCATCCACGCCAAGCCGTTCGCCGGCCGCTGCCAGCGTGCCCGTACGCACCATCGCCAGCACGATCTCAAGGTCTGCCGCGCTCAATCGGTATTGCGTTTGTGCAAGCATGATTTGCTGCTCCGCCTATTTCAATGGCACTGGCGCAATCCTACAGTGTCGTCACCGCCGCCGTTGGCGGCTTCCCAACCTGTTCACGAGACGATGACCATGAAGCTCTATTACTCCGCTGGCGCCTGCTCGCTGGCCGTGCATATCGCCCTGCGCGAAGTGGGTGCGCAGTTTGACCTGACCGCCGTCGACCTGACCAAGCACCTCACTGCTGACGGCACGGATTTCTATACGATTTCGCCGCGCGGTTACGTGCCGCTGCTGGAACTGGCCGACGGCTCGCGCCACACCGAAGGCGCTGCGCTGCTGCAATATGTGGCCGACCTCGACCCGGCGCAGGCGTTGATCGGCAAGCCTGGGAGCGCGCACCGCCTGGCCGTGATCGAATGGCTCGCCTTTGTCAGCACCGAACTGCATAAAGGCTTCGGCCCGCTCTGGTACAAAGACACCCCCGAAGCCACGCGCCAAGGCGCTAAAGACAAGCTGGCCAAGCGCTTTGCCGAACTCGACGCGCGCCTTGCCAAACAGCCATACCTGGCCGACACCTACAGCGTGGCCGACGCCTACGCCTTTGCGGTGCTGAACTGGACGAACATCCTGGCGCTGCCGATGGGCGCCTATCCGAATGTGCAGGCGTATATGGCCCGGGTGGCTGCACGGCCGCACGTGGTTGAAGCGTTGACGGCGGAAGGCCTGATCAAGGCCAGCGAGGCCAACGAGGCCAGCGCCATCGCCTGATCCGGCGCCAGGGAGGGATCGGCGGGGCTTAAACAAAACCGCTGATCCCACCCCCTACTCCGCCTAACGTTTGCGGAACGTCTTACAACATATCCCCATGTTGTAGATAGGCTCTATCTGCGTGAGATGGCGCGTTGTCACACTTGCGTCGCTACAATCGCATGCTTTGCGTTTTCTGCAGTCCGCAGGTCTCCCCATGTTCAAGCACGTTGTTTTCGCCCTGGCCGTTGCGGTTGCGGGCTTGCCGGTCCTCGCGCGCGCGGAAGTGCGCGGCGCAGGTTCGACCGCCGCTGCGCCGGTCTATCGTGTCTGGTCGGCAGGGTATGCCGCATCGTCAGGCGTTACGCTCAGCTATGACGCGGTGGGCTCGGGGGAAGGCCTGAAGCGCATTCGCGCAGGCGCCGTGGATTTCGGTGCGTCCGACGTGCCACTCTCCAGCGCGGACGCCGCCAAGGCGGGCCTCGTCTGCGTGCCATCGGTGGTGACGGGTGCGGTGCCGTTCGTGAATCTGCCGGGCGTGCCGCGCGGTCAACTCAAATTGACGGGCGAACTGCTGGCGCAGATCTTCCTCGGCAAGGTCGAGAGCTGGGATGCGCCCGAGCTGCGCGCGCTGAACCCCGGTGTGACGCTGCCCAAGCTGAAGATCCATCCGGTCGTGCGCGCCGATGGCTCAGGCACGACGTACCACTTCACCGACTATCTGAGCGCAGTCAGCGCCGACTGGAAAAGCACGTACGGCACCAAGTCGACGATCAACTGGCCGGCAGGCTTCACCGCGGCAAAGGGCAGCGGCGATGTGGTCAAAGCGGTGCAGGCCACGCCCGGCGCCATCGGTTACGTCGACTACAACTACATCCTCGACAACGACCTGAGCGGCGTGCAACTGCGCAATGTGGCAGGCCGCTTCGTCAGCGCCCAGGTGAGCGGCTTCCGCGAGGCCGTGATGCAGAGCGCGTGGAACCGCAAGGGCGACTTTACCGCGCCCTTGGTGAACCTGCCGGGGGCGGAGACGTGGCCGATCACCATGGGCACCTTCATCGTCGTGCCGGCAGTCAGCGCGTCGGGCCCGCGCACGCTGGCCGCGCTGAAGTTTCTGACGTGGGGTTACTTCCACGGCGACGAGCTGGCCGCGCGTGCGAAGTTCGTGCCGTTGCCCGAGCGCGTGCAGGCGATTGCGTATCGTGAGCTGGCCCGCGTGACGGACGTATCGGGTGCTGCCATCGGCCTGCAGAGCATGCCCGCGAACTGGGGGAAATGATCCTCGCCGGTGCAGTGTCTGCAACAGCAACAGCACCGCTGTGATGCCGCACGGGCTGCCCGCTGAAAGCTTTGCAACAAGGCTGGATTGTTCCGGCGCGTTTCCTATAGTGATGACTCGCCGCGCACGACAGCCCCGCGCGTCACTGCCAAAGCAACGACGGGAGGGAATCATGGGCACCGCCATCGCAGACCAGGACGAGCAGATCCAGCAGATCGCACAGGACACCGGCGCACCGGCCGATCTCGTCCGCGAGCAGTACATGCAGACAATGCGCACATTGGCCGCCGATGCCAGCGTGCACGACTATCTCTCGCTGTTTGTCACACGCCGGGTGCTCGCTGCGTTCCGCCAGCGCCGCACGCCGACGCGCTAAGCCCTGTCCCTCGCTTACTCCCCGCTGATCATTCCCACGAATGCATGCGCCGCGCGGCGCATCCATTCGCGTGCGCGCTCTGCCTCGAACTGGATGCGCGCAAAGGCGTGCGTCATGCCCGAGGCTTCGATGGTGATGACCTGGGCGCCGTGCTGCACGAGGTAGTCGGCGTATTGCAGGCCGTCGTCGCGCAGCACATCGTGGGCGGCCACGATGACGACCGTATCAGGCGGCGTATAGGCTGGCGGGCGCGCCATCAGGAAGATGCGTGGGTCCTGCTCGGCGAGCGGTTTGGCGAGCGCTTCTGCGCCGATGTATTTCTCCCAGTACCAGCGCATTTCATCGCGTGTGAGGCCAGGGCCTTGTGCAAACGCGTTGTAGCTCTCGCTGCCGAAAGCCGGCGTGGTGACGGGGTACAGCAGGAACTGCGCGTTGACGAGACCAGGACGCATGCCCTGTGCAGCCTGCACCGCGAGATGGCCGCCCGCGCTGTCGCCGCCCACCGCGATGAAGTCCGGAGCGAAGCCGAGGTGCGCGCGCTGCTCCGCCAGATACACGAGCGCGTCGCGTGCATCGTCGGCCGGCGTGGGAAACGCGTGCTCGGGCGCAAGGCGGTAATCGACACTCACCACGACGCAACGTGTGTCCTGCGCCAGCAATGCAGCAAGCATGCGGTGCGTTGTGCGCGGTGCGCCGACCACCCATCCGCCGCCGTGAAACCACACCAGCAAACGCGGCGTTGCCACACCCTTCGGACGAAAGACGATGGCGTCGAGCGTGCGCCCGGCAAGCGGCAGGCTGAGATCGGAAACTTCAACGCCGTCGGGATCGGGACGATCGGACACAGCCGCAATCGCCTCGAATCGTGCGCGCTGTGCGGCGGCATCTTCAGGTGGCGGCAAGGCGCCGAACTGTTCGGCAAGACGTTGGTAGAACTGCAGGATGTGCGGATCGACGGCCATGATGTAAGCGGGATGCGATGACCGCCCAAGTGTAGCGCGCCGCGCTGGCTTCAATCGCCCGATAGGTCAGGAATCCGAACGGCAGGAGCGGCAGTGCCGCCGTGTCTCTCACGGGGCATCGGTACAGCATTCATTCTTGCTCGCCAATACCGAGTCGCCAGTGTTCGATCTTTGTGCAGCGGTCTTGCACTGCCGGAATGCCGGCGTTGCGCGCCACGGCCATCGCCTCGTCGTTCACGATGCCGAGCTGCACCCAGATGCCGCCCACGCCCAACGTCACGGCTTCCTGCACCACGGGCAGAACCTGTTCTGAGCGACGGAAGATATCGACCAGATCGATGCGCTGGCCCGCGGCGGCCAGGGTCGTCGCCGCTTCAGTGAGCGTGGCATAGCAGGGCTCGCCGAGCACGTCTTCGCCCGCGTGCAGCGGATTGACGGGCACGATGCGATAGCCGGCCTGCTGCAGATAGCGCGCCACGTCATAGCTGGGCCGCGTGGGGCGCGGCGACAGCCCGACCACGGCGATGGTCTTGCCTGACAGCAGCCCGCGCATGGTGGCTTGTTCGTCGACGTAGGAAGGATAGGCGGACATGGTTGGCGATGCAGAGGCAATCAGGTTATGGGCCGCTTGCAAGCGGTGCCCAGGTCGTCGAAGCGCACGGCGGCATGGAACGCGCCCGACGAATACGGCCCCACCTCATACGGCCCGTAGTGCACGACGATACGGTCACCTTGCAGCGTAAACGGAAACGCGGCGTTACGCAGGTCGCGCTCCTTCAGCGCGCCGCGTGGCGCATCAGGTGCGCCTTCGCGCTTGAGCGCATCGACAATCTGCGTATTGAAACTCTGCAGGCAGGCGGGCGTGGGTTTCAGCATTTCGGCCAGGGCGATGGGCTGAAACCCTTGGCCGGTGCGTCGCCAGTTGCCGGCCGTGAAGCTGTAGTTGCCATGCGCGCCGCCGCTGTACGCCCACACCATGCGCAACAGGCTCACGGTGTCGCCCAGGCCGACGGCGCTGATGCGGACGACGCATTCGGTGTCGTATTGGTCGCACTTGCGCACGCGCAGCGACTGGATCAGCGCGTCGACGGCGGCATCGCCCGTCACTGGATAGCGCTCGGTCAGCTTGGCCTGGCCGAAAGCGCCTGTGAACTCGTGATAGCGCGCCACGCGCTTGAGCGTGAAGGGTTGACTGCGGCCACCATCGCTCCAGGTGCCGGTGGCGGTGGAACCGTCGGCCGACAGCGCACCAGAGAGCGTGCCGCCCTCGCGCACGACGGGCTGACCAGCCGAATCGAGCGCTTCTGCGCGCTCACGCCACACGAAGCGGCGCTCGGGTACGTTGCGCCCTTCGATGGTCCAGAGGGTGCGGCCCTGAGGCCGGTCGTCGTAGGCTTCGCCAGTCAGCGTGTCGGCCACCGGGTCCTTGTCCGCGTCCTGCTCTCTGGGTGGTGGGTCGTACACGTTCAGCCAGACATTCCACCCTGGGCTGTCGGCGCCTTTTCCCACCGTGCCCTGCCAGAAACTACCCGCCAGACGCTCGTGCTGCTCTTTCGCTTTTGCAAGAGGGGCAGTTGGTGCAGAAGCAACAGGTGCGGAGGCTGCCGGCGCACTCGTCGAGCTGGCAGGCGCAGCGGCGGCCGCTTCTGTGCCGCCCTGTGCGGCCCCGACCCCGCCAAGTGCCCCGATCAAGGTAACAAAAACGCCGGCTCTCACCGGCTTCCGCAACACATGGTGCAGCGCATGCCTGTGCATGCCTCCCTCCTATCAAAGCGACACCCCAGACTAGGACACGCCCTGCTGGTTCGCCTTCTTCCAAGCCCCGTCTGCCTAAGCGGCAAAACGATGGGACTGTGCAGGTGCAGCAGGCGTTCCCCGGATATGCCAAAGAAGCGAATTGGGGCGCACACCAAGCGGCTTTTACCACGCTTGCATTCGATTGCAATCCGACACACTTTGTTACGCCTCGGCGCCCACCCCTCACCCACAATGCCTTCGCACCTCAGCGTTTGTGTCCAAATGTTGTGCGCCATATCGGGCGCCGGATGACCTATCCGCCTGGCACGCTCGTGACGACACAGTCGCCGGTGCAAAGTTACCCCTCCTTTCGAATTGACCCCTCGAAGGGATTTCCCGTCCGCGCGGTGCTCCCCGGCCCGCGCGTTTTTTTTGCGTGCGCAATTCGCGCGCCTGCCCGACAGCTTCCCGCCTCTCGCGAGCGCCCTGGATCCAGCCGATACATCTGTCGGTTGCCTGCTGCCGCGAAACACGCTCTTACAAAGGCAAGTCGACCCCTCGCCGCCTGCCGCGTTAAATGGAGACATCCACGCGGCACAGGCCGCCATAAAAACGAGGGCCTCATCATGTCTAAGGTTTCCCGTCGTTCCCCTCTCTCCTCCGGTGTACGGCTGCCGTATGTGTTGCGCGCGGTAGGTGTTGCCGCCGTGCTGCTGGTCTGCGGTGCGCAGGCCGCGATGGCAGCCGATCCGGCTTCACGGGTGGCGCGGCTGTCGGACTTTTCGGGCACGGTGAGCTTCGCGCCCGCGGGTTCCGACGACTGGGCGGGCGCCTCGCTCAACCGCCCGCTCACCACGGGAGACCGCCTGTGGTCCGACCAGGGTAGCCACAGTGAGCTCCACGTCGGCTCCACAGCGTTGCGCCTGGGCCAGAACACCGGCGCCACGCTCGTCGACCTGGACGACCGCAACACGCAGGTGAAGCTCACGCAAGGCGCGCTGTCGGTACGCGTGCGGTCGCTGCCGGCCGATCAGACCATCGAGATCGATACGCCCAACCTGGCGTTCACCCCGCAGGCACCGGGCGAATACCGTCTTGACGTCGCCCCCGATGGTTCCAGCACGACCGTCACCGTGTGGCACGGTCAGGGCACCGCCTACGGCGACGACCGCTCGACCCCGCTGGGTGCGGGTCAACAAATCCGCTTTGGCGGCACGGACCTCGCCGAGGCCGGTGGCACCGGCAATCCCAGTCGCGACGCCTTCGACCGCTGGGCCGAATCGCGCGACGCCCGCGAAGACGCTTCCGTGTCCGCCCGCTACGTCGGCCGCGAAATGACCGGCTACGAAGCCCTCGACGACAACGGCACATGGCGTGAAGAAGACGGCTACGGCGCCGTGTGGGTGCCGCGCGCCGTACCCGTCGGCTGGGCACCGTATCGCACAGGCCATTGGGCCTGGGTTGCGCCGTGGGGCTGGACGTGGGTGGACGACGCGCCGTGGGGCTTCGCCCCCTTCCACTACGGCCGCTGGGCGTACGTCGGCTCGACCTGGTGCTGGGTACCGGGGCCGGTCGTGCCCCGGCCCGTCTATGCGCCGGCGCTCGTCGGCTTCGTGGGCGGCGGAGGCGGCGGCGGCGTGAGCTGGGGGATCAACATCTCGATCGGCTCACCCGGGGTGGCATGGTTCCCCCTGGCGCCGGGCGAGGCGTATCGCCCGGTGTATGCGGCCAGCCCGACCTACGTAACGAACATCAACCGCACGGTGGTGGTGAACAACGTCACGATCAACAAGACCATCATCAACAACACCACCAACGTGACCAACGTTCGCAACGTGAACCAGGTCACCTATGTCAATGCCAACAACCCAGCCGCACTGACGGCGGTGCCAGCCAAGACTTTCGTCAACGGGCAGCCGGTCGGTCCTGCCATGACGCATCTGCGACCGGAACAATTGCGCGCGCAGATGGCGCGTGCACAGTTTGTGTCGACGCCGGCGCTGGCACCGGTGCGTGCCAGCCTTGTGGGCGCAGCAGCCAACGGCGGGCCGCATCAATTGCCGCCGCCGCAGGCATTTGCACGCCAGGCGATCGCGGTGCGCGCGCCTGCCGTGCCGGCAGGCGGGCACGATGCGTTGGCAGAGCGGTTCCGCTCACAGGGCGGTGCGCTGCCGGGCGCTGGCCCGGCCTGGACGGGCGGCAATGCGGGCACCCGCATCGCGCCCGTGCGAGATCAAGCCAGTGCCGGAATGCCGCCCGCTCCCATAGCTGCGCAGGCAGCGGGGCTCCGTTTGAGTCGCGCCGCGCAGAATGGGCAGAGTGCGCCTGCACGCGCCGGTGGCGAGCCTGGCCGACCGCCGGAGCAGCACGGTGCGAACGGGCCACAAGGTTTGATCGGCTCGCCGAACCCGCAAGGTGCGCAGCCCCAGCACGGCGGCCAGCCGGCGCCGGCTCCGCAGGCGCTGATGGCGCCGGGCTCGATCAATCGTCCGCGCCCGCAGCCGGGTGCCGCGGCACCGCAGGAGCGCCCTGCCCAACCGCAGACCGCGCAGGCACCGCAAGGGCCGGCCGGCATGACGACACGCCCACCGCAGCGCGAAGGCGCACCTGGTACGCCGCGTGACGAACGCCATGCCTTTGAGCCGCGCCCACAGCTGCCGCAAGCGCCGCAACCTCAGCCTCAATCGCAGCGCGGTGGCCAGGAGCCGAATCGCTTCAACGGCACCCCGGCACGGGCCACGCAAGAGCACCCGCACAACGAGCCGCCGCAGCCGCAGGTGCACGCCCGGCTGGAGCCGGAGCAGCGCCGGCCGGAACCGCACATGGAAGCCCCGCGTCCGGCACCGCAACCCCATGTTGAGATGCGCCCGCCGCAACCGCAGGCCCAGCCACGTCCATCAGAGGCCCGCCCGCCACAACCTCAACCGCAGGCCCAACCGCCTCGGCAGGAACACCATGATGCCCAACCGCATCCGCAAGGCAATCGCGGTGAGGAAAAGCACGAAGGTGAGCACCGCTGAATAGGGCGCCTTGCCCTTGATAGGCAAAAAAAAGCAGCCCTTCGGGGCTGCTTTTTTCGTCTGCGCTCGTGGCCGATGACACTGGCCAGCACACACTTGACTTGCCTTAGCGCTTGCGACGCAGGCGCGCGATCGCTGCAAGCTGCGCAGCTGCCACGGCCAGTTCACCTTGCGCACGGGCCAGATCCAGGTCGCTGCTTTGGTTTTGCAGCGCCTCTTCGGCTGCACGCTTGGCTTCGTTCGCCTTGGCTTCGTCCAGGTCGTGACCGCGGATTGCGGTATCGGCCAGCACGGTCACCTTCTTCGGCTGCACTTCGAGAATGCCACCGGCAACGAACACGAACTCTTCGCCGCCGTCTTCCTTCTCGATGCGCACGGCGCCCGGCTTGATGCGCGTGATCAGCGGCGTGTGGCCGGGCAGAATGCCCAGCTCGCCGGCTTCACCAGGCAGCGCCACGAACTTGGCATTGCCGGAGAAGATCTCGTGCTCAGCGCTGACGACGTCTACATGAATGGTTGCCATCTCGATTCCTTTGCTCAGAAAAGCGGCTTCCTGAAGGGGCTTCAGGAAGCCAGTACTGGCCCCGGCTCACGCACGGTGCCAGACGTTGCTCTTACTGGAGCTTCTTGGCCTTCTCGAAGGCTTCGTCGATCGAGCCGACCATGTAGAACGCCTGTTCCGGCAGGTGATCGCACTCGCCGTCCACCAGCATCTTGAAGCCGCGGATGGTTTCCTTCAGCGGCACGTACTTGCCCGGCGAACCCGTGAACACTTCTGCAACGTGGAACGGCTGCGACAGGAAACGCTGGATCTTACGAGCACGGCCCACAGCCAGCTTGTCTTCCGGCGACAGTTCGTCCATGCCCAGAATCGCGATGATGTCGCGCAGTTCCTTGTAGCGCTGCAGCGTCTTCTTCACGCGGTCGGCGACTTCGTAGTGCTCCTGGCCAACCACTTGCGGGTCGAGCTGGCGCGACGTCGAGTCGAGCGGATCCACTGCGGGGTAAATACCCAGTGCAGCGATGTCACGCGACAGCACAACGGTCGAGTCCAGGTGCAGGAAGGTCGTTGCCGGCGACGGGTCGGTCAAGTCATCGGCAGGCACGTACACGGCCTGGATCGACGTGATCGAGCCGGTCTTGGTCGACGTAATGCGTTCCTGCAGCTTGCCCATTTCTTCAGCCAGCGTCGGCTGATAGCCCACGGCGGAAGGCATACGGCCCAGCAGTGCCGACACTTCGGTACCGGCCAGCGTGTAGCGGTAGATGTTGTCGACGAAGAACAGGATGTCACGGCCTTCGTCGCGGAAGCGCTCGGCCATCGTCAGGCCGGTCAGCGCCACGCGCAGACGGTTGCCCGGCGGCTCGTTCATCTGGCCGAACACCATGGCCACCTTGTCGAGCACGTTGGAGTCCTTCATTTCGTGGTAGAAGTCGTTGCCCTCACGGGTACGCTCGCCCACGCCAGCAAACACCGACAAGCCCGAGTGCTGCTTGGCGATGTTGTTGATCAGCTCCATCATGTTCACGGTCTTGCCGACGCCGGCGCCACCGAACAGACCCACCTTACCGCCCTTGGCGAACGGGCAGACCAGGTCGATCACCTTGATGCCGGTTTCCAGCAGGTCCACCGACGGCGACAACTCGTCGAACTTCGGGGCCTTCTGGTGAATGGCGCGCTTCTCGTCGGACGCGATCGGACCAGCTTCGTCGATCGGGCGACCCAGCACGTCCATGATGCGGCCCAGCGTGCCGTGACCGACCGGCACCGAGATCGGCGCGCCGGTGGTCGCCACACGCATGCCGCGACGCAGACCGTCGGACGAACCCAGCGCAATGGTACGCACCACGCCGTCGCCCAGCTGTTGTTGCACTTCGAAGGTCAGGCCCTTCTCGGCGAACGAAGCGTCGTTGCTGTCGTCCAGCACCAGCGCGTCGTAAACCTTCGGCATCGCGTCGCGCGGGAACTGAATGTCCACCACGGCGCCGATGCACTGCACGATATTTCCGTTTGCGATACTCATTTGTATCTCCAATAACTTGATTCTTTGCCGTGGCTATCAGACTGCAGCTGCGCCGCTGACGATCTCGGACAGTTCCTTCGTGATCGCTGCCTGACGGGTCTTGTTGTAGACCAGTTGCAGTTCGCCGATCACGTTCTTTGCGTTGTCCGAAGCCGCCTTCATCGCCACCATCCGGGCCGATTGCTCGGAGGCCATGTTTTCGGCCACCGCCTGGTACACCAGGGCCTCGACGTAACGGGTCAGCAACTCGTCGACCACCGTTTGCGCGTCCGGCTCGTAGATGTAATCCCACGAGTAGGCCTGCTTCTCGGCGTCGCTCTGCGCGAGCTTGTCGGCGGTCAGCGGCAGCAGCTGCTCGACCACCGGCTCCTGCTTCATCGTGTTGATGAAGCGGGTGTACGCCAGGTACACGGCATCGATCTGACCTGCGTTGAACGCGTCCAGCTGCACCTTGATTGCACCGATCAGCTTTTCCAGATGCGGCGTGTCGCCCAGATGCACGACATTCGAGACGACCTTGGCACCGACGCGGCCAAGGAACTGCATACCCTTGGTACCGATGGCGGTGGTTTGCGTCTCAACGCCCTTGTTCTGCAGATCGCGCAGTTGGGTGGTGACGGCACGCAGCACGTTGGTGTTCAAGCCACCGCACAGGCCTTTGTCCGTCGTCACCACGATCAGGCCGGCACGCTTAATGTCGCGCGCCACCATGAACGGGTGCTTGTACTCCGGATTGGCCAGTGCCATGTGCGCGGCCACGTTGCGGATCTTCTCGGCGTACGGGCGAGCAGCACGCATCCGTTCCTGCGCCTTGCGCATCTTGGATGCGGCGACCATTTCCATCGCCTTGGTGATCTTGCGCGTGTTCTGCACGCTCTTGATCTTGGTGCGGATTTCTTTTGTTCCGGCCATTTCTTCCTCTCCGTTCAGTCCTGGTCACGCAGGCCGAATTTCTCAACCTCGGTGACCAGTTCCGGGAATGACGCGGTTAGAACGCGGCGGACTTCTTGAAATCCTCGATCGCGGCACGCAGGGCGGCCTCATCTTCCTTCGACAGATCCTTCGTATCTTCGATGCGGTTGATGAGATCGGCGTACTTCGTCTTCAGCGTGTCGTGCAGGCCCTTTTCGAAAGCCAGGATGTCCTTCACGTCCACGTTGTCGAGGAAGCCGTTGTTGGCTGCATACAGCGACGCGGCCAGCTGCCACACCTGCAGCGGCTGGTATTGCGGCTGCTTGAGCAGTTCGGTCACGCGGCGGCCGCGCTCGAGCTGCTTGCGGGTCGCTTCGTCCAGGTCGGAAGCAAACTGCGCGAACGCAGCCAGTTCACGATACTGAGCCAGGTCGGTACGGATACCGCCCGACAGCTTCTTGATGACCTTGGTCTGAGCAGCACCACCAACGCGCGACACCGAAATACCGGCGTTGATTGCGGGGCGCACACCGGCGTTGAACAGATCGGTTTCCAGGAAGATCTGACCGTCGGTAATCGAGATCACGTTGGTCGGAACGAACGCGGACACGTCGCCGGCCTGCGTTTCGATCACGGGCAGTGCGGTCAGCGAACCGGTCTTGCCCTTGACTTCACCGTTGGTGATCTTTTCGATGTGATCAGCGTTCACACGTGCAGCGCGCTCCAGCAGACGCGAGTGCAGATAGAACACGTCGCCCGGGTAGGCCTCACGGCCAGGCGGGCGGCGCAGCAGCAGCGAAACCTGACGGTACGCCCAAGCTTGCTTGGTCAGATCGTCATACACGATCAGGGCATCTTCGCCGCGGTCGCGGAAGTATTCGCCCATCGTGCATCCGGCGTAGGCCGACAGGTACTGCATGGCAGCCGAATCGGAAGCGGCGGCAGCCACCACGATCGTGTATTCCAGCGCGCCGTGCTCTTCGAGCTTGCGCACCACGTTGGCGATCGTCGAAGCCTTCTGGCCGATTGCCACGTACACGCAGAAGATACCCTTGCCCTTCTGGTTGATGATGGCGTCGACTGCAACAGCGGTCTTGCCGGTCTGGCGGTCGCCAATGATCAGCTCACGCTGGCCACGGCCGATCGGCACCATGGCATCGATCGACTTCAGGCCGGTCTGCACCGGCTGGCTCACCGATTGACGTGCGATCACGCCTGGAGCGACCTTTTCGATCACGTCCGTCTTCTTGGCGTTGATCGGGCCCTTGCCGTCGATCGGCTGGCCCAGTGCGTTCACCACGCGGCCCAGCAGTTCCGGGCCAACCGGCACTTCCAGAATGCGACCCGTGCACTTGACTTCGTCGCCTTCGGAAATGTGCTCGTACTCACCCAGCACCACAGCGCCGACGGAGTCGCGCTCGAGGTTCAGCGCGAGGCCGAACGTGTTGCCCGGGAATTCCAGCATTTCGCCTTGCATCACGCCCGACAGGCCATGAATGCGGCAGATACCGTCCGTCACGGAGATGACCGTGCCGGTGTTCTTTGCGTCAGCGCCAGCCTTCAAGCCCTCGATACGGGTCTTGATCAGGTCGCTGATCTCGGAGGGGTTCAGTTGCATCGAATGCTCCTAATTCTTCAATCTGTCTGCGGGCGCGCTACGTCGATGAAATCGCCTCGATTCATCGGCGCCTCGCGGAGCAGCATTACGCGGCGGTCAGCGCAGACTGCATCTGCGTCAGGCGCGCGCGCACCGAGGTGTCGAGCACTTCGTCGCCAATCTGCACACGCACGCCGCCGATCAACGAAGGATCGACGCTCACGTGAGCCTGCAGCTTCTTGCCGAACTTGCGTTCGAGCGTGGCGACCAGTTCGGTCAGGGGCGCGCCCTCAAGCGGGAACGCACTGGTGATCTCGACGTCGGCGGCGCCTTCACTGGCATTCCGCAGCACATGGAATTGCGCGGCAATTTCCGGCAGCAGCGACAGACGCTTGTTGGCCACCAGCAGGCCAACCAGTTCCTTCGCCTCATGCGAAACCGGAGATTTCAGCGCCGACAGGAAGATCCCCGCCACATCGGCTTTGGAGAGCTTCGGATCATCGGCGACTGCCTTCATGTCGGGCACGGCAGCAATTTGCCCCATTTCCGACACGAGCTCAGACCATGCACCCAGATTGCCGGCCTTCGCCACGCGGAACAGCGCCTCTGCGTACGGACGGGCAACGGTTGCGAGTTCTGCCATGATTACAGCTCAGCCTTGAGTTGATTGAGCAGATCGGCATGGACCTGCGCATTGACTTCACGCTTGAGGATCTGCTCGGCACCCTTGACGGCCAGCGTGGCAACCTGGTCGCGCAGCGATTCACGCGCGCGCACGGTTTGCTGCTCGGCTTCGGCCTTGGCTTGCGCGATGATGCGCGCGGCTTCGGCTTGGGCGTTTTGCTTGATCTCTTCAGCGCTCATCTGGGCACGCTTTTCAGCGTCCGCGATGCGTTGCGCGCCTTCATTGCGCGCTTCGGTCAGTGCCTGCTCGACCCGCTTGTTGGCCAGCTCCAGCTCAGCCTTGCCCTTATCGGCAGCGGCCAGGCCATCGGCAATTTTCTTCGCGCGTTCGTCGAGCGCCTTCACCAGGGGTGGCCAAATGAACTTGGCAACAACCCACCACAGGATGAAGAACACGACCATCTGCGCGACGAGTGTGGCGTTCAGGTTCATGGTGTGTTCCTTTCGGTATTGAGACTACGGATCAATGCACGAAGCGGCGAGGGTTACGCGGTGCGTTCACCCAGGCCGCCTCCGGCATCATGCAGACCGAAAAGAATTACTTGATGACCGACAGCAGCGGGTTGGCGAACGCGAACAGCATGGCCACACCAACACCGATCAGGAATGCCGCGTCGATCAGGCCAGCCAGCAGGAACATCTTCGTTTGCAGCGGGTTCATCAGTTCAGGCTGACGTGCGCACGCTTCGATGTACTTGCCGCCCATCAGTGCGATGCCGAGGCAGGCGCCGATAGCACCCAGGCCGATGATGATGCCGATACCGATGGCGGTCAGACCTTGGATGTTGGCGAGAAATGCTTGCATGATGACTCCCTTTTACGTGAAAGACTAAGAACTTGAGAACTTGGAAAAATCAAACGGAACCGGAGAACCTGAACCGCAACTACTTAGTGGTGTTCATGTGCCTGGCCGATGTACACCAGCGTCAGCATCATGAAGATGAAGGCTTGCAGCAGCACGATCAGGATGTGGAAGATCGCCCACACTGCGCCAGCCACCACGTGACCCACGAAACCCAGTGCCGACGTGTCAGCACCGAACGTCCAGACCGAGCCAAGCAGCGCGATCAGCAGGAACACCAGTTCGCCCGCGTACATGTTGCCGAACAACCGCATGCCCAGCGACACAGCCTTGGCGAGGAATTCAATGATGTTGAGGATCAGGTTGAATGGCGCGAGGTACCACTTTGCGCCGAACGGTGCCGACAGCAGCTCGTGTGCAAAGCCGCCGGCGCCCTTGATCTTGAAGCTGTAGTAGATCATCAGGATCAGCACAGCGAACGACATGCCGAACGTACCGTTCAGGTCAGCCGTGGCCACCGCGCGGTGGTGCGGGACGTGCACGCCGAAGGTACCGAGCAGGTGGTTGACGCCCGTGACCCAGTCCACCGGGACCAAGTCGACCGCGTTCATCAGCGTGACCCACACGAACACCATCAGCGCCAGCGGAGCAATCCAGGAACGATCGCCGTGGATGATGCCTTTGGCCTGGTCATCGACCATCTCGACGACGAGTTCAACGAAAGCCTGGAAGCGGCCCGGGACGCCGGCGGTGACGCGGCGTGCGGCAATGCCCAGGACGATGATGCCGATCAGGCCCATCAATACGGACCAGAACATCGTGTCCCAGTTGATGACGGAGAAGTCGACGACGGAGGCCTGCTTGCCACCGATGCTGTTGAAATTCTGCAAATGCTCCGCGATATACGCGGAAGGCGTGAGAGCGTGCTCGGCGGCGTGGCCGGCGGCTTCTGCGACTTCAGTTGCCATGATGATTCAGTCCAATATTGCGAAACATTCTTCGTGACCCGTTCCGACCCGCGCCCGATTCTGCCAGGTGTTTCCTGGAGATCGCGGACTGCACGCGGCTGAAACATGTCACCTTATTCTTGCAGAGTGTCAGCGCAATGAACCGGGCTTCTCCTGCCTCAGGTCCTTGCCGTGTGCCAACACGCCAGTGTGCCCGCCATGTCGTGGTGGGCTGGAGCCGATTCAACGCACTATCGCAGCGCGAGACCGACCCAATACATCTTGAGCGCCAGGATCAGGGTGATCAGCAAGGGCGGCCAATGCAGGCCCTTGAACACCACCACCACGATCACCAGCAGCGCGACCGTGCCAAGCACCTTGATCGCTTCGCCCACTACGAGGCGGGCGATGGATTCGAACCCCTTGGCCGTCGACAGCCGCATCGCGAACCATGCCGAAGGCACCACGCATACGCCACCGCCCAGCAGCGCCGACAATCCAGCCTCGGCGGCTGACGCAGCGCCCGCTCCCGCGAACCAACTGCCGACATACCAACCGAGCCCACACAACAGTGTGATGGCCACTTGGCCGAGCACGATGGAAAAGGGCGTGATACGCGAGGCCTGCACAGCCTGCTCGCCAAACAGGGCGACCGCTTCGTCATGCGATAGCACATGCACCGGCGGCTCCGCCTGCTGATCATCGTCCCAACTGTCGTGCTTCGGATCCTGCACCGGCTGGGGCCGGGCGGCTTTCAACGAAGCGTAAGAATCGGGCCGTTGCCGGTCGGTTGGCTGCATGGAAGAATGCGCTTTCATCATGCCGCACCGCTTTGGGTCAGGCGGATTTAAAACCGCACGATTTTACGGGACATGGCGTTCGCCAGTCAACGCACAAGCGAACCCTTGTGCGGGCGCCTTCGACAGCACTTCGCGCGGCTGCGTTCCATTCGAAGCGCGCAATACGGTGCTGCTGGCGGGGTAGCGAATCCGGCTGATGGACCGGCGCCCGGTTGATTCCATGATGGTGTTGGTAGCGTCGAGCGTCGATGACGTGCGAGGTAATCGCACCAATTCCGTGCGAGCGTGCGCCCGCAAATGGCGCAGAGGCGCGGATTCCCGCTCCTGCGTCAAACGGTCGCAGGTTCACTCAGGCAGCCTCTTCGCCGGCGTCGAGACGCAGGCGCGCCAGCAGCCCATCGAACTCGTCGAGACTGCTGAATTGCACGGTCAGCTGACCGCGCCCCTTGGCCGCCAGCTTGATCTGCACACCTAGGCCGAGCTGGTCGGCCAGCTCTTCTTCGAGGCGGGCCACGTCGCGGCCGCCTTGGTGCCCGCCCTTCTGCTTCAGCGATTTCAGCTCGAACGGCTTGAGTGTCGACGCCACCAGTTTTTCCGTCTCGCGCACCGACAGGCGCTTGTTGACGATCTGGTTGGCCAATGTGATCTGTGTGGCACCATCGACGGCGAGCAGCGCGCGGGCGTGGCCCATGTCGAGGTCGCCGGCCATCAGCATGGTCTGCACAGGCTGAGCGAGATTGAGCAGGCGCAGCAGGTTCGACACCGCGCTGCGCGAACGCCCGACCGATTCCGCCGCCTGCTCATGCGTGAACTGGAATTCACGCACCAGGCGCGCAATGCCCTGCGCTTCTTCCAACGGGTTGAGATCCTCGCGCTGGATGTTTTCGATCAGCGCCATGGCGGCGGCCGATTCATCCGGCACGTCTTTCACGAGGACGGGCACCTCGGTCAGGCCGGCGAGGCGTGAAGCGCGGAAGCGGCGTTCACCCGCGATGATTTCGTACTTGGGCTTGGCACCGTCGGACTCGACCTTGCGCACCAGAATCGGCTGCATCAGGCCCTGCGCCCGGATACTCGCGGCGAGCTCCTGCAGCGCGCCCTCGTCCATGCGCGTGCGCGGCTGATATTTGCCGGGCTGCATCTGCTCCAGCTTCAGCACCGTCGGCGCGCCCTCTTGCCTGGCGGCTTCGACAATCTCGGCGGGGCTGCCGAGCAGTGCTTCGAGGCCGCGGCCCAGTCCCTTTTTCTTCATCGTGCTCATGTTGTTCCTCTTGCTGCTCAGGCCGGCATATCGGCCATCTGGCGCACGCGCGCGATCATCTCGGCGCCGAAATCCAGATAGGCCTTCGCCCCCTTCGATGCCACGTCGAACGCCACGCCCGGCATGCCGTACGACGGCGCTTCGGCCAGGCGCACGTTGCGCGGGATCACCGTCTTGAACACCTTGTCGCCGAAGTGCGATTCGAGCTGCGCCGAGACCTGCTGCTGCAGCGTCACACGCGGATCGAACATCACGCGCAACAGACCGATCACCTTGAGGTCGCGGTTCAGGTTGGCGTGCACCTGCTTGATGGTGTTGACGAGATCCGACAGGCCTTCGAGCGCGAAGTACTCGCACTGCATCGGCACGACGACGCCGTGCGCGGCACACAGGCCATTGAGCGTGAGCAGCGAGAGCGAGGGCGGGCAGTCGATGAGGACGAAGTCGTAATCGGCTTCCACCTCGGCCAGCGCAAGCTTGAGGCGGTTTTCGCGATGCTCGAGATCGACCAGTTCGACTTCGGCGCCGGCCAGGTCGCGGTTGGCGGGCAGCACGTCATAGCGCCCGGCCTCCGAGTGCTGGCGTGCCTGTGGAATCGTCGCCAGCCCGACAAGGACCTGGTAGACGCTGAATTCGAGCGTGTGCTTATCGATGCCCGAGCCCATCGACGCATTGCCCTGGGGATCAAGGTCGACCAGCAGCACGCGCTGCCCTTGCGCGGCCAGCCCGGCCGCAAGGTTCACCGTGGTGGTGGTCTTGCCGACCCCGCCCTTCTGGTTGGCGATCACGAAAATATTCGACATGACTCCTCTGCGGTGAATGGCTCGCTACAACGTTCGCTCACGCCGACGGCGCGAGGATGACCAGGTGACGCTCAGCCGGCAGCCCCGGCACGGTCAGGCGCTCGATGGCTTCGACGGTCCAGCCGGCGGGCAGGCGTTCGATTTCGGCATCCGGGCGCACGCCCTTCATGGCGACCATGCGGCCGCCGGGCGCCAGCAGGTGCCCGGCCAGATTCACGAAATCGACCAACTCGGCAAACGCGCGTGACGTGATGACGCCGTAGCCGGTGGCATCGGCCAGTTTTTCTACATGGCCCCAATGCGATTGGGCATTGGCCAAGCCAAGCTCGGCGCGGCACTGCGTCAGGAAGGCGGTCTTCTTCTGCACGATGTCGACCATCGTGACGCTGACATCCGGGAAGGCGATGGCCAGCGGAATGCCCGGCAGGCCGCCGCCCGAACCAACGTCCAGCACGCGCGGTGCGTCGGGTTGAGCACGGCGGGCCAGCTCGGCGATGCGCGACACTGCCGACAGGGAATCCAGCAGGTGATGCGTCAGCATGTCGCCGGCATCACGAATGGCGGTCAGGTTATAGACACGGTTCCATTTGGCCAGCAGCCCTTGGTACGCCAGGAGGCGATCGACTTGCGCTTCGTCCAGGGACAAGCCAAGTGCACGGGCACCGGCTTCCAGCTCTGCCCGGGCGTCTGTCAGTGCATTCGCCATCAAGCGGCCTCGCCTTCTGAAGTCGCGCGGGGACCCACTTGGCCACGCAGCACGCCCTTCTTCAAGTGCACGAGCAGCAGTGACACGGCGGCCGGCGTGATGCCGGAGATACGCGAAGCCTGGCCGATGGTCTCGGGCTTGTGCTTCGCGAGCTTCTGCTGGACCTCGATCGACAGACCGCGTACTTGCGAATAATCGAAATCGGCCGGCAGACGGGTGTTTTCGTTCGCACCGAGGCGCTCCACTTCATCGGCTTGCCGGGCGATATAGCCGTGGTATTTGATGCCGATCTCGACCTGCTCGCGGATCTGCTCGGCCAGCAACGGGTCTTCAGCCAACGGCGATTCGAGCGCGTACTTGCCGCCCTGCATGCCCATAAGGGTTTCATACGTCACGTTAGGCCGGCGCAGCAAGTCGGCCAAGGCGTACTCGCGCTCAATGCCTTTGCCCAGGACCGGCTCAGCGTCTTCCAACGGAAGCGTGGCCGGATTCACCCAAGTCGACTTGAGGCGCTCTGTTTCACGTGAAACAGCGTCGCGCTTCCGGTTGAACGCGTCCCAGCGTGCATCGTCGACGACGCCAAGCGCGCGGCCGACCTCGGTCAGTCGCATGTCGGCGTTGTCTTCACGCAGGCTGAGGCGGAACTCCGCCCGGCTGGTGAACATGCGATACGGCTCGGTCACGCCTCGGGTGATGAGATCGTCGACGAGTACGCCCAGATAAGCCTGGTCGCGGCGCGGCGTCCAGGCGTCCTTGCCCTGTACTTGCAGGCCGGCGTTGATACCGGCCAGCAGGCCTTGCGCCGCAGCCTCTTCGTAGCCGGTCGTCCCGTTGATCTGCCCGGCGAAGAACAGACCGGAAATGGCCTTGGACTCCAGTGAAGCCTTCAGCGCGCGCGGATCGAAATAGTCGTATTCGATGGCGTATCCGGGCCGCAGAATGTGGGCGTTTTCCAGCCCGCGCATGGAGTGGATGAGGTCCAGCTGCACATCAAACGGCAGGCTGGTCGACACGCCGTTCGGGTAGAACTCGTTGGTCGTCAGGCCTTCCGGCTCCAGGAAAATCTGGTGGCTGTCCTTGCTGGCGAAGCGATGGATCTTGTCTTCGATGCTGGGGCAGTAGCGTGGCCCTACCCCTTCGATCACGCCCGTGTACATCGGGGAGCGATCCAACCCCGCGCGGATGATGTCGTGCGTGCGCTCGTTGGTGTGCGTTACCCAGCACGGCACTTGGCGCGGATGCATGTCCGCACGGCCCATGAACGAGAACACTGGAACCGGATCAAGGTCGCCCGGTTGCTCTTCCAGCACCGAAAAGTTAATGGAGCGACCGTCAATGCGCGGCGGCGTACCGGTCTTGAGCCGACCTTGCGGCAGCTTCAATTCCTTGAGTCGCGCCGACAGCGACACCGCCGCCGGATCGCCGGCACGGCCGCCGGTGTAGTTATTCAGCCCGACGTGGATCTTTCCATCGAGGAACGTTCCCGCCGTCAGTACCACCGCACGTGCACGGAACTGCACGCCGACCTGTGTCACTGCCCCGACCACGCGGTCACCTTCCACCAACAGATCTTCGACGGCCTGCTGGAAGAGCATCAGGTTCGGCTGGTTTTCGAGGCGATGGCGGATCGCCGCCTTGTACAGTACGCGGTCTGCCTGGGCGCGCGTCGCCCGCACGGCCGGGCCCTTGCTGGAATTGAGGATACGGAACTGGATACCGCCCTCGTCCGTTGCGATGGCCATGGCCCCGCCCAGCGCATCCACTTCCTTGACCAGATGGCCTTTGCCAATGCCCCCGATGGACGGATTGCAGCTCATCTGCCCCAAGGTCTCGATGTTGTGCGTCAGCAGCAGGGTCTGACAGCCCATGCGCGCCGCCGCCAGGGCGGCCTCGGTGCCAGCGTGTCCGCCGCCCACCACGATCACATCGAATTCAATTGGATACAGCATGGCTTCCTCCTCGCATGGAGGCATCGAAAATTTGGAGAAGCGGAATTATAAGTCGCGCAGCTACACCGCAGTTCGACGATGCGGCAATCGAGACGAAATTGACCTGCTTTTCGTGTTTCACGTGAAACATGCACCGCTTGTCGGCCGCGGTTGTGTTTCACGTGAAACACATCAGTGGGCGGGTGCCCGCCCCTCGCCTCCCTGATGCGCACGCAGAAAATCGATAAAGACCGCACCTTGCCGGGCATTTGCGGCATGCGAGGAACTGGAGATGAAAGCGTTACATCGGCGGTCATCAGGGCTCAAGCACCCGAACGAGGGACCGACCGCCATGTGGTGGGCAACGGTGTAACCCGGCATGTGCACCAAGCCAATGCCGGCTTCGCCGCTTCCGTCAGTGCTTGGGCTCCTTTCCTCTTGAAAGCAAAACGCACGGCGCGAACCGTGCGTTTTGTGTGGGCCGATGACGTTTGGGCTACGTCGTCAGTTCTGCAGCTTCCACTTGCCGTCCTTGATCTCGACCATGACGCGCGAGCGCTGATCCAAGCCAAGGTGATCCTTCGCATTCATGTTCATCACGCCGTGGGAGATCGCCAGATTGGTCGTTGTTTCCATCGCGTCGCGCAATCCCTTACGGAACGCCGGTGTGCCGGGTTGCCCCTTTTTCAGCGCTTCAGGCATCGCCTGCGCGAGCAGCAATCCGGCATCCCACATGTGTCCGCCGAATGTGGAGACTTGTCCGCCGTACGCCTTCTCATATGCCGTCTTGTACGCCAGCGCCGGTTTCTTCACCGGGTTGCTGTCCGGAAGTTGCTCAGCAACCAAGATCGGGCCCGCGGGCAGGTACGTGCCTTCGCAGTCCTTGCCACACACACGCAGGAAGTCGGCGTTCGCCACGCCGTGCGTCTGATACAGCTTGCCCTTGTAGCCGCGCTCCTTGAGCGCCCGTTCCGGCAACGCGGCCGGCGTACCCGAGCCTGCGATCAGCACCGCATCCGGATTGGCTGACATGATCTTCAGCACCTGCCCCGTCACCGACGTATCGGTCCGAGCAAAGCGCTCATTGGCGACGACCTTCAGCTTGCGCAATCCAGCCACCTTGTCGAACTCCTGCGCCCACGAATCGCCATAGGCATCGGCAAAACCGATCAGCGCGACCGTCTTCACGCCGTGGTTGGCCATGTGCTCGGCAATGGCGGTCGCCATGTGGGAATCGTTTTGCGGCGTCTTGAAGACCCACGCCCGCTTGGCGTCCATCGGCTCGATGATCCGCGCTGATGCGGCCAAGGTGATCATTGGCGTTTCGTTCTCGGCCACCACATCCACCATCGCCAGCGAGTTCGGCGTGACGGTCGAACCGATCACCAGGTCCACCTTGTCTTCGGTGATCAACTTGCGCGTGTTCTTGACGGCCGTGGTCGTGTCAGACGCATCGTCGAGCACGATGTACTCGATCTTCTTGCCGGCGATTTCCTTGGGGAGCAGCGCGACGGTGTTCTTTTCCGGAATGCCTAGCGAAGCGGCCGGCCCCGTGGCAGACACCGTGATGCCGACCTTCACCTGGGCGAACGCCGTACCTGCCAACAGCGCCGTCGCGGCGAGTGCAATGCGGGATGCGCGCGATACCTTCATGCCGTCTCCTGAGATAGGTCGGGCGGGTCTGCGCCCGCCCTGAATCTACGATTGACCGACCGAAGGGTCGGGGATGATCGAGTCTAGAAGGAGTCACGCCACGCGAGCAAGGGGGGACATACCCCGAAACTTAACGTGTTCACGATCCAGGCGCATTCATCCCACGCGATAGACCCGGCCGCCCTGCACGCCTTCCACACTGCCCCCGGTATGCGAGCGCCCCACGCGCTGCCGAGACCGGCTCGAAGCCTCGAAAGAATGGGCCATACGCTTCCATGGATTCAGTCAGCACCGCCGGGCTGACCGCATTGATGCGGATGCCGCGCGGCAGCTCGCATGCGGCCGCGCGCACAAAGCACTCCACGCCGGCGTTCACGGCCGTCGCGTGGGCGCCTTGTGCGATCGGCTCCTGCCCGACGATGCCGGTCGTGAGTGTGATCGAGCCGCCGTCGTTCAGATAATGCTGGCCGACGAGCGCCAGGCGCACCTGACCGAGCAGCTTGTCCTGCAGGCCAACGTTGAAATCCGCGGCCGTCATCTTTGTCAGCGGCCCGAAGAAGAGGTTGCCCGCAGTGGAGACGATCGCCTCGACGTGGCCGAGCCTGTCGAACGGCGCGGCCACGCTGTCGGCATTGGTGATGTCGAGCTGTTGCTTGCCCTGGGTGCGACCGACGCGGATGATTTCGTGCGCACCGCCCTGCCCCAGTTCCGCCACCACGGCGCGGCCCAGCGTGCCGCTGGCACCAATCACGACGATCTTCCTGTCTTGCTCCCTCGCAAATCCGGTTGGAATGGCGCCTACGACGGCCATGGCTTGCGCGCGGCAGCGGTGACCGGTGCGGGCCTGCTGCTGCAGCCCGAAGTGCTCGTCGCCGAAGACCTGGCAAGCGGCCGACTCGTACGCGTGCTGCAAACATATGCGCCCGAGCCGCGGCCGATTCATGTCGTGTATTGGCAGGATCGGCGGCCACTGCCGAAGCTTTCCGTTTTTGTGGGGCATTTGCTGGCGCAGGTGCCCACGTTCGTCCCCGCATCGGCGGCACAATAGCGCCCATGAACCCCGAAGACCTCCAACGCCTCGTCACCACGCAAATGCCCTTTGGCAAATACAAGGGCCGCCTGATTGCCGACCTGCCGGGCCATTACCTCAACTGGTTCGCGCGCGAGGGTTTTCCGCCGGGGCAGATCGGCCGATTGCTGGCGCTGATGCAGGAACTGGATCACAACGGCCTGAAGGGACTTCTCGACCCGCTGCGCCAGAATCGGTGACAACGCGATCGATCAGTCGCCGTTGATGTATCGCAGCAGCCCCGTCGCCAGCGCATCAAACACGACGCGGCAGCGCGGGCTGTCACGCAGGTCTTCGTGCATGGCGAGCCAGGTGTCGAGCGTGATGGCGATCTGCTCACTGAACAGCCGAACCAAATCCGCGTTGTGCCGCGCCAGGCCGACTTGGCAGAAGCCGATGCCAAAGCCCGCACGCAGCGCGGCAATCGCGGCCAGGTCACTGTCTGTGCGCAGCGCGAAGCGGTTGCGTTGGACCCACGGAAACTGCGCCCGCATGCTGCGCAAGAACGCGTTCTCTTTGTCGTAACCGATCAAGGTGTGGCCAGCCAGTTCTTCTATCGTGGTGGGCATGCCGCGCTGCGCCAGGTAGCGCTGATGCGCGAACAGCCCAAGCTCGATGCCGCCGAGATGCCGCGCGACAAGCACGCCCTGGCTCGGTGGGTGCATGCGCACGGCGATATCCGCTTCGCGGCGCAGCAGGTCTTCCATCCGGTTGGAGGGCACCAGTTCGAGCGTCAGCTCCGGATAGGCGGCGTGCAGGTCGGCGAGGATGGGTGGCAGCACTTCCACCGCCACCACCTCGCTGGCGGTGATGCGCACGGTGCCGCGCACGCCCTCGCCCTGGCTGGAGGCGGCGCGCAGCAAGGCGGCGCTCGTGGCCTCCAGCGATTCCGCAAACGGCCGCAGCGATAGCGCCGCTTCTGTGGGGCTCAGCCCCTGCTGCGTTCGGATGAAGAGCGACATGCCCAGCGCTCGTTCGAGCGCATCGACATGCCGCCCCACCGTCGGCTGCGTCAGCCCCAGCGCGCGGGCGGCGCCCGACAGCGATCCTTCTCGCACGACGGCAAGAAACGTCCGATACAACTCCCAGCCCGGTTCCGATCTGTCCATACAAATTTGTATAGCTGCACGCTTGATATCAACAATTCCATTGAAGCACAGACACGCCCAGAATGCCTCCATCGCAACGCTCTCTCTCACATCAGGAGCAGGTTATGGAACAGGCAAACCAACAGGCAAAACGCATCGCATTGGTGCTGGGCGCCACCGGCGGCATTGGCGGTGAAGTGGCACGCCGACTGGTGGCGCGCGGCTGGCATGTACGGGCGCTGCAGCGCAATCCGGATGCGCTGACGAACCGCAACGCCGCGTTCGAATGGATTCGCGGCGACGCGATGGTGCGCGAAGACGTGGTCGGCGCGGCGCAAGGCGCGGAGCTGATCATCCACGCCGTCAACCCGCCGGGCTACCAGAACTGGGCCGGCTTGGTGCTGCCGATGATCGACAACACCATCGCCGCCGCCCGTGCTTCAGGTGCGCGCATCGTGCTGCCGGGCACGGTGTACAACTTCGCGCCGGACACGTTTCCCGTGCTGCGCGAAACCACCGCCCAGGCACCGCTCACGCGCAAGGGCAAGATCCGCGCGGAGCTGGAGCGCCGCATGCAGGCCGCCAGCGCCGACGGTGTACGCAGCCTGATCGTGCGCGCGGGCGATTTCTTCGGGCCGCAAACCGGCAACACGTGGTTTGCCGGCGCGCTGGTCAAGCCGGGCAAGCCCGTCCGCACCGTCACGCAGCCGGGCGCTGCGGGCATCGGCCATCAATGGGCGTACCTGCCGGACGTGGCCGAAACGATGCTGCGTCTTGTCGAGCAAGGCGACCGCCTGCCGGACTTCGCCGTCTATCACATGCGCGGTCACTGGGACGCCGACGGCACGCAAATGGCCGCCGCCATTGGCCGCGCGGTGGGCCGCCCCGTCAAGACGCGCGCATTTCCGTGGTGGCTAATGCCCGCGCTGGCGCCGTTCTCGGAGATGCTGCGCGAAATGCGCGAGATGCGGTACCTGTGGCAGCACCCGGTGTGCATGGACAACGCCAAGCTCGTGCAGGCGCTCGGCGCCGAACCCCACACACCGTGGGACGAGGCCGTGGGCGCGACGCTGCGCAGCCTAGGCTGCCACTAAAACCCGCGCGGCCGTGGCAAGGAAGTGAGCAAGTTTAGGTGTGCGCTGCCCGGCCACCTTGGCGAGGTCATCCCACTGGCGCAATTGCAGCGCATCGGCAGCGTATGGACGCTGCATGAAGGCCTCGGCCTCGTGTGTCGAAAACACGCCGCCCTGCAACGCCAGGCTGCGTACCGAATCCGCTGATAGGCGTGCGTAGTAATGCGCGTCCATCGCGCACAGGCAGCGCTTGGCATCCACATGCAGGCGGATCGGCTCCAGCACGGCATCGGGAAACGTCGCACGCAGAAACGGCAGCGCAAAGTACTGGTGCTGATCGTCGATGCCGTGGGCGGTCGGCGTCTCGCCCTGCAGGTTCAGCAAATGACCGAGGTCGTGCAGCAGCGCCGCCGTGACCAGCACATCCGACGCGCCGGCCGCCTCCGCCAGCGTCGCCGTCTGCAAGGCATGTTCCAACTGAGTGACGGGCTCGCCGCTGTAGGCAATGTTGCCGTGGCGATCGAATAGCGTGCGGATGTCGTCGAGAGTCAGGGCCATGATGCTGCGCGGGCAAAAGCGGAACCATGCAGCCTAGCCCGCCCATGCGGCACCACCATGACAACGCGCCGCGCATTAGCCCGCGTGATCTGCCCGATTAGAAAGTTTGGTTGGGCATGCGCGGCACGTGGCCTTATCTTCGGTGCCTTCCCCCCCATCGGAGCGCATCATGCTCGCAGGACACGCTGTACAGGTCACCCAGGCGCTGGAACAGGTCACGGACTATTGGTCGCCGCGCGTCGTCGGCCAGGTCAACGACCAATACATCAAGGTCGCCAAGCTCAAGGGCGAATTCGTCTGGCATGACCACCCGAATGAAGACGAACTGTTCTTCGTGGTCTACGGCCACCTGAAAATCGCTTTCGAAGACCGCGCCGATGTGCACCTCGGCCCCGGCGAATTCTGCGTCGTGCCGCGCGGCGTGCGTCACTTTCCCGTTGCCGACGAGGAATGCGGAATCATGCTGATCGAAACCGTGACGACGCAGCACACGGGCGACGTCATTACCGAGCGCAGCGTGGCGCTCGAGAAGCAACTCAACGGATGAAGGCGTCGTAAGCCGTCTTCAAAATCAACGCCAGCACTACCACGATGAACACCTTGCGCACGAAGCGGCTGCCGTGCCGCAACGCGAGGTGGCTGCCGACCTGATTGCCGGCCACGTTGGCCACCGCCATCACCAGGCCGAGTTGCCACCAGACGTGCCCCTTGGCGGCCAGCAGCAACAGCGCAGCCACGTTGGTCGCCAGATTCACGATCTTGGTAGACGCCGACGCGTGCAGGAAGTCGTACCCGAACACGCGCACGAACACGATCATCAGAAAGCTGCCGGTGCCCGGGCCAAACACGCCGTCGTAGAAGCCGATGGCCGCGCCGGCCAGCAATGCCGCCGCGAGCTCGCGCCAGCCCTTGAGGCTCGGAGCATGGTCGGCGCCCAGGTTCTTCTTGGCCACCGTGTAGACGAGCAGCACCGCCAGCACGAACGGCAGCGCACGGCGCAGCGGCTCGGCCGGAATATGCGTGAGCGCCCACGCGCCGAGCAGCGAAAACACAAACGCCGTGACCACCGCCGGTGCCGTGGCGCCCCAATAAATACGCACCGTGCGGCCGTAGCGCACCGCCGCCGTCGCGGTGCCCGACATCGACGCGACCTTGTTTGTGCCGATCAGCGTGGCGGGGGCGATGTTGGGATACGCCGAGAAGAGCGCGGGAATCTGCACCAGGCCGCCGCCACCGGCCACAGCATCGATCAGGCCGGCCAGAAAACCGGCCACGGCGAGCAAAGCGAATTCCATCAGGAGAAACGAAACAGGAAGGATTAGCCCAGCGCCTTGGGCGACGGGCGCGCGCTACGCCGCCAGCAGCCCGATGCGTCGGGCGCAAAGCCGAGCGCTGCGGCGTCTTCAGCCGACAGCGCCGCGGGCGGCAACAGGACGTGGAGTATGCCATGTGCCCTGGCGTACTCATTGACGGCCGCCAGGGCCGCATCGCGCGTGGCCGGGTCACCGGAAAGCACCATCACGCCGACGGGCAACCACGCCACCAAACCGCCCAGGGCCAGATGCGGCACGAGCGTGATCGGTGCCACACCGGCCAACATCTCCCCTTTTTCCACGAGAAAGCACGGATGCACGCTCGGATGAGCGAGCAGCGTATCGACGGCATGCGCAAGCTGCAGCGGCGAGGCGGTCGACGCGACGGCGGCCAGCAGGCGCGGCCGGTCTTCAGGCGTGGCAAGGCGAGTGGAGAAGGTCATGGACAGTTCTGGCGAAGCGCCATTGTCATGCAGCACACGCATAGGCGTCGACAACGAATGCATTTCTCTTGTGAATCGGCGCGAACCAGAATGGATGCGGCACACCACGGAGCCCGCCATGACCGATCCGACGCGCGCCCTCACCCTGCAATTGCTGCAGTCGCTGGCCGAACGGCCCAGGCCTTATGCAGAAGTGCTGGAAACCTGGCGGACGTCATGCCCGCGGCTGTCGATCTGGGAAGATGCGTGCATTGATGGGCTGGTGGACTGCGCGCCCGGATCGCATCTGGTGACGGTCAGCGCCCGCGGCCGGGCGCTCTTGGCGGCGAGCGCCACTGGCTAAACGCGCAAACTAAAAGGCCCTGCCGGGGATCGCCTGGCAGGGCCTTTATCTATTTTGCATCTCCACCGTACATGCGGTGTGTGCTGTCGTCTCCTCGCTCCCGCCTCATTTATCTCGTGCGAAAACCGTAACGAGACTGTAAAAGATGCACCGCAATGCAGCAACTAGAGCAAACCCTTACGGTGCATGAGGCACCAAGTGCAGCCGTTCGGGTGAAATTTACCGGCATCTTCGCGCATTGTGGCGTCAACGTCGCAACCACGGTACGCGCGCCGCAATTTCGCCCATGATGCCGCGCCGGAACGTCAGTACACAGATTACGAAGATCGCGCCCGTGACCGTGGTGACCGATTCGCCAAGGATATTGAAGCCGTCGATGCCGGTGGCGCCAGCCAGGAAGCTGCCGATGTCGCCGAGCTTGTTTTCCAGCGCGATGACGAGCGCCGCACCCAGCAGCGGGCCCGACAGGATACCGAGGCCGCCCACCAGCGTCATCAGGATGACCGAGCCGGACATCGACCAGTGCACGTCGGTGAGCGTCTCGAAGCCGAGCACCAGCGTCTTGAGCGAACCGGCGAGGCCCGTGAGCGCCGCCGACAGCACAAAGGCCAGCAGCTTGAAACGATCGGTGTCGTAGCCGAGGGACGTGGCGCGCGGCTCGTTCTCCTTGATGGCCTTGAGGATCTGCCCGAACGGCGAGTGGATCGTGCGCACGATCAGCAGGAACGCCGCCACCACGATAACCAGCACCACGTAGTACAGCGTCAGGTCCGAAGAGAGGTCGATCACGCCGAACAGCTTGCCGCGCGGCACGCCTTGCAGGCCGTCTTCACCGCCCGTGAACGGCACTTGCAGGCAGAAGAAGTACAGCATCTGCGCCAGCGCCAGCGTGATCATCGCAAAGTAGATGCCCTGACGGCGGATGGCGAGCAAGCCCACGATCAAACCGATGAACGCGCCGGCTGCGGTGCCGGCCAGCAGGCCAAGCTCCGGCGTGACGTGCAGATCGCGCATCATGTAGCCGGCCACGTAGCCCGCGCCGCCAAAGAAGGCCGCATGCCCGAACGACAGCAGCCCCGTGTAGCCCAGCAGCAGGTTGAAGGCGGAGGCAAACAGCGCAAAGCACAGCAGCTTGGCGACGAACACCGGATACGCGCCCACCAGCGGCGCGGCAATCAGCGCCACCAGCAGCAGGCCGTACAGAACATATTTGAGGGAGGAAGAGTTGGTCATGTTGGCCGCGCCGCTCATTTCTCTTTACCGAACAGGCCCGCCGGACGCACCAGCAGCACCAGCACCATGATCACGAACACCACGGTGGCCGACGCCTGTGGATAAAACACCTTGGTCAGCCCCTCGATCACACCCAGGCCCAGGCCGGTGACGATCGAACCGAGAATCGACCCCATGCCGCCGATCACCACCACGGCAAACACGGTGATGATCATGCTCTGCCCCATCAGCGGCGAGATCTGGATGACCGGTGCCGCCAGCACGCCCGCAAACGCCGCCAGCGCCACGCCAAAACCGTAGGTGAGCGTGACCATCAGCGGCACGTTCACGCCAAAGGCTTCGACCAGCTTCGGGTTCTCGGTGCCGGCGCGCAGGTAGGCGCCCAGCTTCGTCTTCTCGATCATGAACCACGTGGCGAAGCACACCGCCAGCGACGCCACCACCACCCACGCGCGATAGTTGGGCAGCATCATGAAGCCGAGGTCGGTGGCACCCTGCAGCAGTTGGGGCGTGTCATATGGCAAGCCAGACACACCGTAGATGGCGCGGAACACGCCTTCGATGACGAGCGTCACGCCCAGCGTAAGCAGCAGGCCATAGAGGTGATCGAGCTTGTAGATGAACCGCAGCAGCGTGCGTTCGATCACCACGCCCAGCAGGCCGATCACCAGAGGCGAGAGCACCAGCATCGCCCAGTACGGCACGCCAAGGTACGAGAAGCCCATCCACGTGAGCACCGCGCCCAGCATGAACAGCGCGCCGTGCGCAAAATTGATGACGTTGAGCAGCCCGAAGATGACCGCAAGGCCCAGGCTCAACATCGCATAGAAGGAACCGTTGACCAGACCCAGCAGCAGCTGGCTGAGCATGGCCGGTAGCGGAACGCCGAAGATTTCCATCGCGGTCAGGGGAAGAACACCAACACAACGTTGATGGCGCCGCCCCCCCACACGGACGGCGGCGCCGGATTGCCTACGCTTTTACTTCTTCATCAGCGAGCACTTCGACTCGGCGGGCGTGGTGAAAGCCTGCTCGCCCGGGATCGTCGCGACAACCTTCAGGTAATCCCACGGCTTCTTCGATTCGGCCGGCGTCTTTACCTGCAGCAGGTACATGTCGTGGATGGCACGGCCGTCCTGGCGGATATAGCCCTTCGTGTAGAAGTCGTCGATCTTGGTCTTCTTGAGCTGGGCGATGACCTTGTCCGGATCATCCGTGCCAGCAGCGGCCACGGCCTTGATGTAGTTCGACACCGCCGAGTAATCCGCTGCCTGCAGGCTGCTCGGCATCTTCTTCATCTTCATGAAGTAGCGGTTGGCGAACTTGCGCGACGCGTCGTTCATGTCCCAGTACCAGCTGTCGGTCATCAGCAGGCCTTCGGCCGTCTGCAGACCCAGGCTGTGCACGTCGTTGATGAACATCAGCAGGCCTGCGATCTTCATCGTCTTGGTGATGCCGAATTCCTTGGCTGCCTTGATCGAGTTGATCGTGTCGCCGCCAGCGTTGGCCAGGCCCAGGATCTGTGCCTTGGACGACTGCGCCTGCAGCAGGTACGACGAGAAGTCCGATGCCGACAGCGGGTGCTTGACCGAACCGACCACCGTGCCGCCGTTGGCCTTCACCACAGCCGTGGTGTCGTTCTCCAGCGAGTGACCGAACGCGTAATCGGCGGTCAGGAAGAACCACGACTTGCCGCCCTGCTTGACCACCGCGCTGCCCGTGCCCTTGGCCAGTGCCACGGTGTCGTACGCATAGTGGATCGTGTACGGCGTGCACTCTTCGTTGGTCAGGCGCGCCGTGCCGGCACCGATGTCGATGAACACGCGCTTCTTCTCGGAAGCCACCTTGTTCATGGCCAGGCCCGTGGCAGAGTTCGTGCCGCCCAGCAGCATGTCCAGGCCTTGCTGGTCCATCCATTCACGCGCCTTCGATGCGGCAATGTCGGCCTTGTTCTGGTGGTCCGCCGTCACGAGTTCGATCGGCTTGCCGAGCACCTTGCCGCCCGCATCCTCGATCGCCATCTTCACCGCCTCGACACCGCCCTGCCCGTCGATGTCGGCATACAGCCCCGAAAGATCCGTGATGTAGCCGATCTTCACCTTGTCGCCGCTCACCTGCGCATGCGCGCCGAATGCGGCCGCCCCCAGCCCTACCGCAATCAATGCACCAGCCAGCTTCTTGAGTGTCATGGTCTTGTCTCCTGTGTCGTGCGCGCCGCGGATCACGCTGGCGCATGGGTCTTGCAAGTCGATCGGAAAAACCTCTTAAACGCCGAGCAGCTCGTGCAGCACCGGCATCTTGTCCTGCAACTGCGCCGCCTCGAAACGCTCGACGATACGGCCGTGTTCCATCACATAAAACCGGTCTGCCAGCGGCGCGGCAAAGCGGAAGTTCTGCTCCACCATCACCACCGTGTAGCCGCGCTTCTTGAGCATCAGGATCATGCGGGCCAGCGCCTGCACGATCACCGGCGCCAATCCTTCGGAAATCTCGTCGAGCAACAACAGGTTCGCGCCGGTGCGCAGGATGCGCCCGACCGCCAGCATCTGCTGCTCGCCGCCCGACAGGCGCGTGCCCTGGCTTTGGCGGCGCTCGGCCAGGTTGGGGAACATCTCGTAGATCTCGTCGATGCTCATACCGGCATTGCCGGTCTTGGCCACCTGGCCCTTCAGCACCGGCGGCAGCATCAGGTTCTCTTCGCACGACAGGCTCGAGAAAATGCCGCGCTCCTCGGGGCAGTACCCGATGCCGCAGTGGGCAATCTTGTGCGTGGGCAGGTCGATCGTTTCCACACCCTGGCCGCCAGCGTCATGCACGACGATGGAGCCTTTGCGCGTGCCCACCAGGCCCATGATGGCGCGCAGCGTGGTGGTACGGCCCGCACCGTTGCGGCCGAGCAGCGTGACCACCTCGCCGCGGTTCACGGTCAGGTCGACACCATGCAGGATGTGCGATTCGCCGTACCAGGCGTGCAGGTCCTTGATCTGGAGCGCGGGCGTGCTCATGCAGTGTTCTCGTGTGTTCGGGTCTAGCGTTCGCTTACGTTTGATGCGCGGCGTGTGGCCGCGTCGCGTGATCGACCAGCGTCGATCAGTGGCCTCAATGGCCTTCCAGCGCCGCATCGGCGGTGCCCATATAGGCCTCCATCACCTGCGGGTTCTTCGAGACGTCTTCGTACGGGCCTTCGGCCAGGATCTGGCCGCGCTGCAGCACCGTGATCTTGTCGGCGATGGACGAGACCACATTCATGTTGTGTTCGACCATCAGGATCGTGCGGCCCTGTGCGACGCGCTTGATCAGCTCCGTCACGCGGTCCACGTCTTCGTGGCCCATGCCCTGCGTGGGCTCGTCGAGCAGCATCAGCTCGGGCTCCATCGCCAGCGTGGTCGCAATCTCCAGCGCGCGCTTGCGGCCGTAGGGCAGCTCCACCGTCACGGTGTGCGCAAACTCCGTCAGCCCCACCTGTTCGAGCAGCTCCATCGCGCGCGCATTCAGCGTGTTGAGCGACTGCTCGCTGCGCCAGAACGCGTACGCCGTGCCGAGCTGCCGCTGCAGTCCAACGCGAACGTTTTCCATCACCGTCAGATGCGGAAACACGGCGGAGATCTGGAACGAGCGGATGACGCCGCGGCGCGCGATCTGTGCCGGCTTCTCCGACGTGATATCGACGCCGTTGAACAGGATCGTGCCGCGCGTGGGCACCAGGAATTTGGTTAGCAGGTTGAAACAGGTCGTCTTGCCGGCACCGTTCGGGCCGATGAGCGCATGGATGGACCCACGCTGCACGCGCAGGTTGACGTCGGACACGGCGGTAAAGCCCTTGAAGCCCTTGGTCAGTCCGCGCGTTTCGAGAATGATGTCCTGCGCCATGATTCCCTCTGGTCTCCCGCCCTTTTTATGGTGCGGATGATTGTCAACGGCTGTTGCGTTGCAAAACATCGGGGTTTTTACCGAGACGATTACACCCTGCTTACCCCCCGGAAACCCGCACCGGTATTGGATTTCCGACTCACGCCCCGGGGTTACGTAGAGTTACCTATCGGGGCAATGCGGATTGCGCATCCAGTGGACACGGGCGGTGTGTCATGCCCGTGTCATCGGCACGCGAGCTGGTGTCAGGCCGGGACGGCCTCACCGCGGGCTCGGGCCTTGCGCGCGGCACGGATCATCTCGCTCGCCTTCTCCGCAATCATGATCGTCGGCGAGTTGGTATTGCCCGACGTAATCGTCGGCATGACGGACGCGTCGACCACCCGCAGGCCCTCGATCCCGCGCACGCGCAGCTGCGCGTCGACCACCGCGTTTGCATCATCGGCGCGCCCCATGCGGCACGTGCCGACCGGGTGGAAGATGGTCGTGCCGATCTCGCCGGCGGCGCGGGCAAGTTCTTCGTCGGTTTGAAACGCCGCGCCGGGCAGGTACTCCTCCGGCTTGTACTGCGCCAGGGCCGGCTGCGCGACGATGCGGCGTGTGAGGCGCAGCGAATCGGCCGCCACCTTGCGGTCTTCCTCGGTCGACAAGTAGTTCGGCGCGATGGTCGGCGCAGCAAACGGGTCGGCGGACGTGACATGCACCGTGCCGCGCGAGGTCGGCCGCAGGTTGCACACACTCGCGGTAAACGCATTGAACGCGTGCAGCGGATCGCCGAACTTGTCGAGCGACAGCGGCTGCACGTGGTATTCCACATCGGGGCGCGACACGTGCGGGTTCGAGCGCGCGAACACGCCCAGCTGCGACGGCGCCATGCTCATCGGCCCGCTTTGGTTGAACGCGTATTGCATGCCGATGAGGGCCTTGCCCCACCAGTTGGAGGCGCGCGTGTTGAGCGTGGGCACACCGTTCACCTTGACCACGCTGCGCAGCTGCAGGTGGTCCTGCAGGTTTTCTCCGACGCCCGGCAACGCCTGGCGCACCGGAATGCCGAGCGCTTGCAGGCGTTCCGGCTGGCCGATGCCGGCCAGCTCCAGCAATTGCGGCGAGTTGATCGCGCCGGCCGACAGGATCACCTCTTCGCGCGCGGCCACGGTGTAGTCCTGCCCTGCTCCGCGATACGTCACGCCAGTGCAGCGCTTGCCGTCAAACGTCAGCGCCCGGACTTGCGCACCCGTCACGATGGTCAGGTTCGGCCGCTGCGATGCCGGGCGCAGAAAGCCCTTGGCCGTGTTCCAGCGGATGCCGCGTTTCTGGTTGACCTCGAAGTAGCCGACGCCAAAGTTGTCGCCGCGGTTGAAGTCGCTCGTGCGCGGGATGCCCGCCTGCACGGCCGCCTCGATGAAGGTCTCGAGCACCTGCCAGTGCAGGCGTTGCGGCTCGACGCGCCATTCGCCGTTGGCGCCGTGCCATTCGTTGGCACCGCCGTGGTGGTTTTCGCTGGCCTTGAAGAGCGGCAGTACCGCATCCCATTTCCATGAATCGTCCCCGGTGATGGCGGCCCAGCCGTCGTAGTCTTCGCGTTGACCCCGCATGTAGATCATCCCGTTGATCGACGAGCACCCACCCAGCACGCGGCCGCGCGGATACCCCAGCGAGCGACCGTTCAGCCCGGGTTCTTCGCGCGTGCGATACAGCCAGTCGGTGCGCGGGTTGCCGATGCAATACAGATAGCCGACGGGGATGTGGATCCAGTGGTAATCGTCCTTCCCGCCCGCTTCGAGCAGCAGGACGGAAACGTCGGGGTCGCGGGTCAGCCGGTTGGCGAGGACGCAGCCTGCGGAGCCTGCGCCGATGATGATGTAGTCGTAGGTGTCCATGTCTCCGTGCTTCTTTTCCTTGGTGTTATTGGTTTTTATTGTTGTGGTGCAACCAATTCACTTCAAATCAAATCCGCGAAGCCAACCACTCCGTCATCTTTCCAAACACCTCGCTACGCAACGGTTCGGCTTCGTTGAAGATCTCGTGATACCCGTTGTCGAACCACGCCAAGGTCCGCAAATCTTCCGGCGCATTCGCATAGAAATCCCGGCTGCCTGACGGATCGACAATCGAATCCGCGCCACCGGCCATCAGCAGCATCGGCGCTTCGAGGCGAGGCGCATCCTGCTGCGCCTGCGTGATCGCATTGAGCATGAATTCGAGCAGCGACGCACTGATCGTGCCCTGCACCAGCGGGTCTGCTCGATAGGCGGCGGCGATGCTCGGGTCATGCGAGAGCTTGGCCGGGTCCACCGGATTGGGCACCGCCAGCTTGGGCGCCAGCGCAGACAGGAGGCCACGCACGATCCCCGCCCCGGGCGGCAATTTCACTCGCAGCGCAGGCGACGACAGCAGCACGCCACGCACGGGGCGGATACGCGCGGTGGTGAAGCGCGCGACGATCAACCCGCCCATGCTGTGGCCGAGCACGAACGGCATCTCGTGCCATTCGGCGACGGCGGCATCGACGATTTCGGCGAGATCGGTGAGGTAGTTGTCTTGCGCGTCGAGCGCCATGCGCGGGCCGCCGCTCTTGCCGTGGCCCCGCAGGTCGAAGGCCCTTACGCGCAGGCCAAGATCGGTGAGCACCTTGGCCACATGCGGATAGCGGCCGCTGTGTTCGGCCATGCCATGGACGAGGATGACGGTGCCGCGCGGCTCGCCGGTGTCGGGCGCGGGCAACCAGGTGCGGACCAGCAGTTCAGTGCCGTCCTTCATGCGCTGGCGGGTTTCCAGTGCTTGATGGGCAGTGACCTGAGCGGGGGCTTGCGTCATCGGCGTCTCCTCCTTGGGTTGCCAGATTGTGGCATAGACGCCGCCTGTCGCAATCTGCGCCAATAGAGCGGCCCGTCAGTGGCAGCAGGCGTCGAGGTCGGACTCGGGGCCGCCTTCACCGCCCTCGCCGGCCACGCTCTGGAGGATCGGGCAATCGGGGCGATCATCGCCGTGGCACGCATTGGCGAGCGTCATGAGCGTGTCGCGCATGGTCTGCAGCTCGCTGATGCGCGCGTCGAGATCCGCCACGTGGCGCAGGGTGACGGCCTTCACATCGGCGCTGGCCCGTTCGCGGTCGTTCCATAGCGAAAGCAGCGTGCGGATTTCTTCCAGCGCGAAACCCAGCGAGCGCGACCTGTGGATAAAGCGCAGCACATGCAACGCCCGCGCGTCGTACATGCGGTAGTTGCCTTCGGTGCGCGGACTCGGCGGCAGCAGGCCGATGCTTTCGTAGTACCGGATCATCTTGGCCGACACGCCACTGGCCTTTGCGGCCTCGCCAATGTTGACGGGGCCTTTGTCGATCAGATCGGTGCGCGTCATGCGTTGTCTCCGGTGGCGCGCCAGCGGCGCAGCATCAGCGCATTGGTGACCACGCTCACGCTGGAGAACGCCATGGCCGCGCCTGCAAATGTCGGGTTCAGCAAGCCGAATGCCGCCAGCGGAATGCCCACCACGTTATAGATGAAGGCCCAGAACAGGTTCTGGCGGATCTTGGCCACGGTGCGGCGCGAGAGGTCCAGCGCGTCGCTCACCAGACGCGGCTCGCCGCGCATGAGCGTGATGCCGGCAGCCTGCATCGCCACATCGGTGCCTGTGGCCATGGCAATGCCGACATCGGCCGCCGCCAACGCCGGCGCGTCGTTGATGCCATCGCCGACCATCGCCACCACATGGCCGCCCTGCTGCCATGCCGTCACACGCGCGGCCTTGTCCTGCGGCAGCACTTGCGCGGCCACTTCATCGATGCCGAGTGCCTGCGCCACGCTGCGCGCTGCCCCAGCGTTGTCGCCGGTCACGAGCGCGGTGCGCACGCCGCGCGCCTGCAGCGCGGACACGGCCTCTTTCGCGCCGGGCTTGAGCGCATCGCCAAAGGCAATCAGCCCGCGCAACTGCACGCCGCTTTCGCCACGCTGCGCAAGCCACGAGACGGTGTTGCCTTGCGCCTCCAGCGCATCGGCGCGCGCTTGCAATGCGCTGCGATCAAGCCCCAGTTCATCCATCCACCGGGCATTGCCGAGTTGCAGCGATGCGCCATTCACGATGCCCCGCGTGCCGCGTCCGGCCAGCACTTCCGGCGATTGCGCGGGCGTGATAGCGCGACCCCGCTCCTTGGCATAGTCGCGCGTGGCCTGTGCCAGCGGATGCGTGTTCTCGGCCTGCAGCGCGGCAAGCTGATCGAGCAGCATGTCGGCGTCGATGCCGGATGCCGGTTCCACCGACGTCACACGCGGCCGGCCGACGGTGAGCGTGCCCGTCTTGTCGAAGACGACGAAATCCACTTGTTGCGCGCGTTCCAGCGCCTGCGCGTCCGCAATCAGGATGCCGCGCCGCGCGCCCGCACCCGTGCCGGCCATGATGGCGGACGGCGTCGCAAGACCCAGCGCACATGGGCAGGCAATTACCAGCACGGCAACAGCGTTGACGATGGCCGTCTCCCACCCCGCACCAGCGATGAACCAACCGGCCAGCGTGAGCAGGGCCGCCACCAGCACCGCCGGCACAAAGATGGCGCTCACGCGGTCGACCAGTTGCTGGATCGGCGGCTTGGCGGCCTGCGCGTCTTCCACAAGGCGGATGATGCGCGAGAGCATAGTGTCTGCGCCGATCGCCGTGGTGCGCACGAGCAGCACGCCGTCGGTGGCGATGGCGCCGGCGGTCACGCGGTCGCCATCGCGCTTGGGCACGGGCAGGCTTTCGCCGGTCAGCATGGATTCATCGACGTGGCTTGCGCCTTCCAGCACCACCGCATCCACGGGGATGCGTTCACCGGCGCGCACGGACACCACGTCGCCGACGCGCACCTGGGCGACAGGGGTATCGCGCAGCGTGCCGTCGGCACCGCGCACGCGAGCGGTGTCGGGACGCAGCGCCTGCAACGCACGGATGGCCTGGGCGGTCTGGCGCTTGGCACGCACTTCCAGCCACTTGCCAAGCCGCACCAGCGTGATGACCACGGCGGCGCTTTCGAAGTACAGGTGCGGCGCATGATGCATCCCGTCCGCCCCGGCGCGCCACCAGAGCCACAGCGACAGCCCGTACGCCGCCGACGTGCCGAGCGCGACCAGCAGATCCATATTGCCGGCACCCGCACGGAGCGCCTTCCAGCCGGCCTTGTAGAAGCGTGCGCCAATCACGAACTGCACAGGCGTTGCCAGCAGCCATTGCACCCAGGGCGGCAACATCCAGTCGGCACCGAACCACCCGGCAATCATGGGCAATACAAGCGGCACAGACAGTGCAGCGGCAATGCACACAGGGCCGGCGCCTTCCCAGAAGTCGGGTTCGGCAGCAGCGGGCGCAGCGGTTTCATCAGTAGCGACGCGGGCCTGATAGCCGGCCGCGGTAACAGCGGCGATCAGCGCATCGCTTGCCGCGCCGCCTTGCACGCGGGCCCGCTCGGTCGCGAGATTCACGCTCGCTTCGGTCACGCCGGGCACGGCACGCAAGGCACGTTCGACACGGCCCGCACAGGCAGCGCACGTCATCCCACCGATATCGAGATCGGTCGAAAGCACGTCGGGAAGGCTGGCTGCAGTCATGAAAGCGTCCGTTCTGAAGAGATGGCATCAGCCTAGACCTTCCCATCTTGGTAAGGTCAAGCGTCATTTTACGCTTGCGCTTCCCACGATGGGAAGGTTCATACTGCAGCCGTGATTCACCCTTCCCTCTTTCAGGAGCCAACCATGACGACGTCTTCCACGACCTTTTCCGTGAGTGGCATGAGCTGCGCCCATTGCGTCTCGGCCGTCACCCGTGCGGTGCAGCAGGTCGATGCCGGCGCCAATGTGCAGGTTGATCTGGACAAGCAAACCGTGGCCGTCACCAGCGGTGCCAGCACCGATGCCGTCAAGGCCGCCATCGAGCAAGCCGGCTACCCGGTCAAATCTTCCGGCTGAACCGGACGTTGGCAACAAAAAAGGCGTGCCGCTGTGGCACGCCTTTTTGTTGACGCGGAAACCGCTTAGAAGCGGTAGCCGACGTTCAGGAAGGTCACGACCGGGTTGATCTTGATCTTCGCTTCGCTCACGACGTGGACGCCGGTCGCCGTCGTGCTGTCGATCGTTGCCGTGGTCTTGAGCGGCAGGTACGACACCGACAGGCCAACGAACCAGTCCTTGGTGATGGCGTACGTGGCACCCACATTCAGCACCGGGTTCAACGAACCATCGGTCGACACGTTGCTCTTGCTGCCTGGGCCAGCCAGCTTCGTCTGGAAGGCGCTGTTCGTGATCTTCTCGTCGGAGAACCACGTGTAGTTCAGGCCCAGACCCACGTACGGACGGAACTTGGTGTCGGCGTTGAAGAAGTACCACTTCGCCAGCACGGCCGGGCTCCATTGCTTGGCCGACCCGATTTCGCCGTAACCGGACAGTGAGCCCGTCCCTTCGATCTTGTGGCGCGGCGGAATGCCACCGACCAGCTCAACGGCAATGTTGTCGGTAAAGAAGTGCGTGAAGGCGAGACCGACGGTATCGGCTTCCTGGATCTTGGCGCCCGTGCCGGATTGCGACTGGTTCACCGGCATGCCGCCGATGCTCTTGACCAACAGCGGATCGCTCGAGCTGTTCGGCATCACGCGGAACCAGCCGAGGCTGACGATATTGCTGCCGGCAGCCTGTGCGTGCGCGGCGGTGGCGAGGATCATCCCGGCGGCGGCCGCCAGTGCTTTTTTATAGGCCATCTCTGTATGTGCTCCTGTGTCAGACGCATCCGCGACAAATGTGTTGATTCGTTTGCGGTGCGTTCTACGTCTCCTCCCAGGCGGAAGGGATGGCCATTATCCCGTGTGATTGCCTAGACTAGAACCCTTTTTCTAGAGGTTTCCTGTTACAACATGTGCGCGCGATCGGCCTGCGGCGCGCTTCTGCAGCACATGCCCAATTTTTAAACAGCCGTGGACTTGGTCAGCGCAAGCACGCAAGCAGCTAGATCCCACAGGGCACTGCCGACGCTTTTGAACACCACCGGGGACACCGGCGCGGGCTGCGTGAGCGTGTCGGGCGGCGTATCGATGCACTGTTGTAAGGGCCGCACACGGGACCATGGCACGCCAGCCTGCAGCAGGTCACCGGCTTCGGCTTCCAGGTCGACGAGCGTATCGGCGTACAGCCGATCGACCGCTGCGGCATGCACGCACAGGCGTGGCGGCAGCTCCGCCATGTCGGGCCGGAATGCGCCAACAGCCGCGATGAAGTGATGCGCTCCCCACGCGTAGCCCGCAGGTTGGCTTGGATCCCCCAGATCCGGGAGCACCGGTTGCGATGACGGTGTCGCGGTGATCACCAGAGAAGCCTGCGGCAATGCAGCGCGGGCCGCATCCGCCACGCCTGCCGCATCGCCGCCCGCGAGCGCGGTGGCGTTCATGCCGAGCGCGCGTGCGTAGTCCGCCAGCCCATCGGCGCTTGCAGCCGTGCGCGCAATGATGGTGACGCGACGCGTGCCCAGTCCGAAGCGGAAGGCCTCCAGATGTGCGCGGGCCTGGGCACCGGCGCCGATCAACAGGAGATCTCCCGCCGGCTCAGGTGCCAGCAAGCGCGCCGCCAGCAACGACACAGCGGCGGTACGGTGCGCGGTAACGGTCGGGCCATCCAGCATCAGCCGGCGCACACCCGTGCGGGCATCCATCACCACCACCTCACCGTGGATCGCCGGCAAGCCCTGCCCAGGGTTGTGCGGATGCACGGTGATCATCTTGGTGATGGCGATGTCGGCGTTGGACGCGGGCATCAGCAACAGACTGCCCCCGCCCGCCACGGGCATCACAAGGCGGGCCGGCGCCAGGGCACGGCCTGCGCGCGCGTCGCGCAACACCTGGGCGATGGCATCGGCCAAGGCGGCATACGGCAAGCGGGCTGCCGTGGTGGCAGCGTCGAGGGTCTCCAGCATCGGGCTCCCGCAGCGGAAGAAACGTCGGACGGACTTATGCAGCAGCGCGGCGCGGCGGCGGTGTGCGGCGCGTGAGCAATCCCGCGCTGATGAGCAGCTGCGCAGCGGCGTAACTCCACCAGATCGCCAGCTCGTGGTCGGTGAACGGAAAGACGAACACGCTGATGCCGATCATCGCGTCGGAAGCTGCAAACGCGAGTGCGCCCCACGCCGTCAGCGGCCCCGGCAGGCGCGCCAGCAATGCCGCGCACACCATCGCCGAGAGGACGACCATGTAGGCAATGACGGGCCCCTTGAGCTCGCCGAGCCCTGGCCAGTACCACAGCAGCATGCCGATGGCCACGCCGATCATCACGCCGACACCGATCATGCGGATGGCCGACGACACGCCACGCAGCCCCACCAGCACCCGCAGATAGCACAGATGCGCCAGCAGGAAGCAGCCCAGCCCGGCCATGAACGAGAACGCGAGCCCCGGCAGAACGAGCCACAGATCCCCGAGTGCGGAAAACATCATGGCGCCGATCAGCCAGCGCCGCTCGCGCGGAATCTCGTGCAGCGATGCGGCCCGCGCCAGCAGCAGCGCCATCAGCATTTTCCACAGCGGCTGCGCGACGATGCGACCGACCAGCGGGGTGCCGGGCGGTACATCTACGGCCACCATGGTCAGCATGCCGCCGTAGGTCACGCCTGCCACGGCAGCAGCCACCCACCACGCGCGAACCCGTGCCGGCATGCCGTAGCCGCCTGACAGATGCGCCGGCGCGTGCGCCGGATGCGTGGTGTGCCCTTCAACCATCGTGGTCTCCCGCCCAAGACAGGCGTTTCATATCAGCAAAGTCATGTCGGCTTGCAGCGTGACACGCCGAGCACCCTGGCGCAAGGCGCGAATTTACCCACCAAGGTGGGATAGCGGCAACGCGCCATCCCTCTTCAGGGCTGTCAGTACGATATTGGAACGCACGTTATCCACACCCGGCACGCGCATCAGCTTGCGCATGACGAATTCCGACAACGCCGGCAGGTCGGGCACCACCACGCGCAGCATGTAATCGGCGTCGCCCGCCACGGAATAGCATTCCTGCACCGCATCGAGCAGGCTGATCTCTTCATGAAAGCGTTCGACGATGGCGTCGCCGTGGTGCGCCAGCTTGACGCTCGCGAACACCGTCACGCCCAGCCCCAGCCCGGTCGGCGAGAGCACCACCCGGTAGCCCTCGATCACGCCTTCCGATTCAAGCCGCGCCAGGCGCCGCCCGACTTGGCTGGCCGACAGGTGGACTTGCTCCGAGAGCTGCTGATGCGTCGCACGCCCATCGCGCTGAAGCGCCGCTAACAGGGCCAGATCGAAGGCATCAAGCGAAATCATGCACACCTCCTGCGTTGACAGGCTGCATTCTGCATGATTTCCGCAAACAACGTGCAATGTGTGGCGGTTTTGCGGCCAACCCGCGTCGACGCGCCCCTACACTGGCCGGACTCTGATTGCACAAGATCGACATTACAAATGGCCATCGCAACCAACGCCCCCGATGCAGCGCAAAACGCCGCCCCGGCCGGCTTCAACGGCACCCTGACCGATAAGCTGCGTGAACAATTTGCCGAAGGCCTGGACGGCCAGACGCTGCGCGCTGATTTCACCATGCAGCAGCCGGTGCACCGCTACACCGCCGCCGACCATGCAACGTGGCGCACGCTGTACGACCGCCAGGAAGCGCTGTTGCCGGGCCGTGTCTGTGATGAATTCCTGCAAGGCCTGTCGACACTGGGCATGAGCCGCGATGCTGTGCCGTCATTTGACCAGCTCAACGAAACGCTGATGCGCGCCACCGGCTGGCAGATCGTCGCGGTGCCAGGCCTGGTGCCTGACGAAGTGTTCTTCGATCACCTCGCCAACCGCCGCTTCCCCGCAAGCTGGTGGATGCGCCGCCCCGATCAGCTCGATTACCTGCAAGAGCCGGATTGCTTCCACGACATCTTCGGCCACGTGCCGCTGCTGATTAACCCGATCTTTGCCGACTACATGGAAGCCTACGGCAAGGGTGGCCTGAAGGCCGCGCGCCTGGGCCAGCTCGACATGCTGGCGCGCCTGTACTGGTACACGGTGGAATTCGGCCTGATCCGCACGCCGGCCGGCCTGCGCATCTACGGGGCGGGCATCGTGTCGAGCAAGAGTGAATCGGTATATGCGCTGGATTCGGCCAGCCCGAACCGCATCGGCTTTGACGTGCGCCGCATCATGCGCACGCGCTATCGCATCGACACGTTCCAGAAGACCTACTTCACCATCGACAGCTTCGAGCAACTGTTCGATGCCACGCGCCCGGACTTCACGCCGCTGTATGAAGAACTCGCCGCGCTACCGACTATCGGTGCGGGGGATGTGATGGATGGCGATGTGGTGCTGAACGTCGGAAACCGCGAAGGTTGGGCAGACACGGCGGACATCTGAGCGCAGATCGTGGCGCGCTGACTATACTGCGCGCATTCAAGACAGAACTTCGCCCCCATCATGATGCCGACCCTGAACGACGACCAACGCAAGGCCCTCTTTGCCGAAGTGCCCGGCTGGACGCTGCAGAGCGACCGCGACGCCATCCAGAAAACTTTCACCTTTACCGACTTCAACGCCGCGTTCGGCTTCATGACGCGCGTGGCGATCAAAGCCGAGCAGATGAATCACCACCCCGAGTGGTTCAACGTGTGGAATCGCGTGGACATCACGTTGTCCACGCATGATGCGAACGGGCTCACGCACCGTGACGCCGATCTCGCGCGCTTTATCGAGCAGGCCGCGAAAGGCGCAGGCGCCACCGGCGCGAAGTAATCACCGCAATGCTGGCGCTCAGCCCTGTGTGGCTGCGCGCCACGCCTCGTACGCCGCCCGCGCCCTGTCGCCCAATTGCTCAGGGGCGATGCGGGTGGCGCCTTGTACAATCATCAGCGCATACGGCTTGGCCAGCGCCGACGCCTCGGCACACAGCCGCAGTTCCTCGCCTTCGGCGGGCGAACGGGCACGCCAGAAATTGATGGCGGCCTCCAGATCGGTGATGGTGAGCAGGGCATCGGTCATCCGCGCATTGTAGCGCTGCCCAATCTCGCCGATTGTCCCTTTTTGCCCTTTCCGCCCGCACTCTGGATCGAGTCAATGCGCATCCTGCTGATTGAAGACGACCGTGCCATCGCCAGCGGCATCCATGCCGGGCTCACGCAAGCCGGGCACCGCGTGCATGTCGTTCATGACGGTGTCTTCGCCACTGAACAACTCACCCGGCAGACCCACGATCTGGTGATCCTCGATCTCGGGCTGCCCGGCATCGACGGCATGACGCTGCTCTCGCAATTTCGGGCGCGCGATCGCGTGACACCCGTGCTGATCCTGACCGCCCGCGACGGCCTGCTCGACAAGGTGAACGGCCTGAACGCGGGCGCGGATGATTACCTGCTCAAGCCGTTCGAGATGCTCGAACTCGTGGCCCGCGTGGGCGCATTGCTCCGCCGTCGCGGGGATCCGACCGAACCCGCCGCGCGCCCTGACATCCTGGTCGGACGGCTGCGCATGAGCGGCGTGGAGCGGCGCATCTTTGTCGACGCCGCTCCGCTGGAACTGTCGCCGCGCGAATTTGCCGTGCTGGAGTTGCTGATGCTCCGCCAAGGCCGGGTGGTCAGCAAGGTTCAGTTGCAGGACCACCTTGCCAGCTTCGGGCATGCCATCGGTGAAGCCAGCCACGACGTGGTGGGCGATACGGCCATCGAAGTCTATGTGCACCGCGTGCGCCGCAAGATCGAACATTCCGAGGCAGAGATCGTCACGGTGCGCGGCTTCGGCTATTTGCTGCAGGCACGCGCGGCAGCGTAGGTCTCGTCCATGTTCAAGCGCCACCGTCCCGCCTCGTCGTCGGCTTCAGCAGCACCGGCCAAGGGCGGCAACGGTGCGATCAGCCTGCGCCTGCATCTGTTGCGTGCGCTGGCGACACCGCTGTTCGGCCTGATTGTGGGCACCGGCGCGCTGTCATACTGGCTGGCGGCGCATTACACCGCGCAGGTGTTCGATCGCGCATTGGTGGGGGTGGCGAACACGCTGGCTGAGCAATTGCGCATCGCCGGTCCGCATGTGTCGGCGGCCAAGCTCTACGACATTGCTCTCACCGCCCAGACGCTCGTCCAGAACAGCGGCGAAGACCGCATCTACTGGCGCATTTCCGGCCCTACGGGCACCCTCGTTGGGCGCGACACGCCATTGGGCTACGGCTCGGGCCAGGTTCGCATTGGCGATGCGCGCGTGTTCTACAGCTGGATCGACGGCAAACAGGTACGTGCGGTGCATCTGCTCGTGCCGGGCGTGAGCGCGGAGGTGCCCAAGCCGCGCTCGCCGCGACAACCTGTACCGCCCGATCCCGAAGACGATGTCACGCGCCCTGCGCTCGCGCCCACGCTGGCGCAGACGGCACCGGCGTTCAACCCGTCCAACCCGCCCGATGCCATGCAGGCCGAGGGCGGCATCGTCGTGGAAGTGGCGGAGCTGCTGGACCATCGCGATACGGCCGCCAAGGAAGTGCTGCTGTCGGTGTCGATTCCATTGATCGTGCTGCTGGCAATTGGGGGGCTGATTCTTTCGCTCGTGCTCAAGGAAGAATTGCAGCCGTTGCAGACGCTGGCCGATACGCTCAACAAGCAGAGCGCGCGTTCGGTGACACCGCTGCCGGCGGAATCGGCCGAACGCGTGCCGGCCGAACTGCAGCCGCTCATCAACGCGATGAACGCGCTGCTGGCCCGGCTGCGCGACGCACTGGAAGCGCAGCGCACCTTCATCGCAGACGCGGCACATCAACTCCGCACGCCGCTGACGGCGTTGAAGCTGCACGCCGATCGCGCTGTCGACGCCAAGACATTGGACGATGCCCGCCCCGCGCTGCTCGAGCTGCAATCGGGTGCGAACCGCGCGGTGCGTCTATCCAACCAGTTGCTCACGCTGGCGCGTGCCGAGCCAGGTATGACGCTGGACCAACTCGGCACGCCGATGCGCGTCGATCTTGTCTCGCTGGCGTTCGACACCGGCGCCGAGTGGGTGCCGCGCGCGCTCGCGCGCGGGCTGGACCTGGGCTTCGAGGCCTGGCCGCACGACGCCACACTGCCAGGTTCCTTGCAGGCACCGGTGCTGGCCAACGCAGTGCTATTGCGCGAAGCCATCAACAACCTGCTCGACAACGCCATCAAATATGTGCCGGCTGGCGGACGCGTAACCTTGCGCGCCGGCATGGAGGCCGACGCGGCATCCAAGTGGTGGGGTGTGGTGAGCGTGGAAGACAACGGCCCCGGCATTCCACCCGAGCGGCGCGGTGAAGTGTTCCAGCGCTTCTTCCGCGGGGATGCGGACCACCGCCCTGGGCAGCCGCAAGGCAGCGGCCTGGGCCTGGCCATCGTGCACGACATCGTGCGTCTGCACGGCGGCACCGTTGCCATCGACGATGCAACCGCGCGCGATGGCAGTCGCGTGATGCGCTTCGTGTTGCGTCTGCCGCTGGCAGACGACGCCGTCTGAACGACGAGCGTTCGACTTACTTCTTCTTGGTCTTCTCGGGCGGCGCCAGCATTGTGCCGCGGCATTTCTTCGCGCCGCAGCGGCACGCGAACTGTTCCTTCAGTGCCTTGGTCTGACGGCCCTCGATGACGAGGCCGTAGTCGTAGAACAGTTCTTCGCCGGCTTCGATGTCGCGCAGCGCGTGAATGAACACGCGGCCATCTGCTTCCCGCGCTTCGCAGTTCGGCTTGCACGCATGGTTGATCCAGCGCGCGCGGTTGCCGCCGTACTTGGCGTCGATCACGCTGCCGTCTTCCAGGCTGAAATAGAAGGTGTGATTCGGGTCGGAGGGGTCATGCGGATGGCGGCGCAGCGCTTCCTTCCACGTGATGTGCTCGCCCTTGTATTCGATGATCTTCTTGCCGCGTGCGATGGCGACCACGGCATACACGCCGCGTCCGTGCACGCCCGATTCGCGCACCTCGATGCGATCGCGGCGGCGCAGTTTGGCCGGCGCTTCCGTCGCGGGCGAGGACTCAGCCAGAGCCGGCGTGGCATCAGGGGACGTGCGTGTCATTGGGAAATAGCGCTGTAAAGCGAAACAAAAACGTCGATCAACGAAGCCGTGAGCCTACACCAAAAGCATGGCATCTCGACACGCGCCGCAACCCCATGCTGCCCCATCAGTGTGGATAACTCCGCCTGCAGCTGTGGATAACTACCGGCAAAGGCTGTTGGTTGTCTGTGGCTGCCCTGTCGACGGTGTGGGCACAAGTGACGGGGTTGCCAATCGGGCGATCGGAAAAACCAGCAAGCTATCCACCTGAGAGCACACGCGGTACCCGCTGTTTTGCTTGCAACAAGTGCTTGAACACAAAGCGCTTTTTTCACTTATCCACAGAAACTGTCCACCGTTATCTACTACTACTATCTGTATACATAAGAAAAAAGGTAAACCAACCAGTCGACTGCGTCGAACCGATCAACGAGCAGACAAGCCAACCGCGAACCAGACCATCGAGCGCCAATATTGATGTGATGGGATCGCCTCGCAACGTAGCGCCCATGCGGGTTTACGGAACCCACATGCCACGCGCCGTTACAAAGCTCACGTGCCGACGCTGTTCGCATGCCGGTATCATGTCGCCCTTGGAGCCATCCCCCGGACGCTCTGTTGTGTGTTTTATCTACTCTTGAAGGGAGTCAAGCAATGACGAAAACCGAACTGATCGACGCCATCGCCAGCGGCGTAGACGGTCTGACCAAGGCCAAGGCCGAGCAGGCACTGAACGTGACGCTGCAAGCCATCATGGAATCCGTTGGCAAGGGCGATGCGGTCAGCCTTATCGGCTTTGGTACCTTCAGCCAAGGTGAGCGTGCGGAGCGTATGGCTCGCAACCCGCGCACCGGCGAAGAAATCAAGGTCGAAGCGGCCAAGACGGTCAAGTTCAAGGCCGGCCAGAAGTTCAAGGACGCTGTCAACGCCTGATGCAATGACAGCCCTCGGCGCAGCCAGCCTGTCTGGTGAGCGCCAACGACGTGGCATGCCATTGCATGCGTGAATCGACCGCAGCACTGGCATACCACGTCGGAAGGCCTGTCTCCCCGTCAGGCCATCCCTTCTCCCCTCTTTCATGTCCCGCCCTTTCCTGCGCAATTCGCTCGCTCTGCGCATTGCCCTGCCGCTTGTCCTGATCGCACCGGTCTTCTGGTTTGCCGGTTGTGCGACGCCGCCTGCGCGCCCGCAAGCCGAACCGCTACCCGACAACGAAGTCGTGCAGACGCGCCCGGGTGCCACACCGCGCGAAAAGATGATCGAGATTGCCCTGACCGAATGGGATCGGTGGGGGCGCCAAGTGGTGCGCGTGGGGCGCGACGATACGTATTGCGTAGCAGGCGGCGGTTTTCCTGACCAGCCGCAAGGCCGTTGGCTGACACCCGACGACCCGATGCCCACCCCGTCTGATGAAGGAAGCGGTACCGACATGCCGCTGCCCAAGGCAGTTGCCGAGCCTGCCGCACCTGCCCAGGCACCTTGCCTGCGTTATCCGGACGGCACGGGCGGCGAAGCCACCGCGCGCGGCTGCATGCTGGCCAAGCGCTACTGGGGCATTGTCGGCAAGACACCGACCTGCCAGCAGTTGACCACCGGCGGCTGGGCGTGGTCTGCGGTGTTCATCTCGTGGATCATGCGCAAGGCCGGCCTGCAGAACGATCAATTCCTGACCGGCGCTACGCATGCGGAATATGTGACCGACGCGCGCGATCATCTGCTCAGGCATCCCGCCTTTGTCCTTGAGCGCACACCGGCCGTGCCGCGTCCGGGCGACCTCATCTGCACCGCACGCGGCGCCGATCGCTTCATGACGGACCCGGCCGAAATCCAGGCCGGCAGAACGCCCATGCATTGCGATCTCGTCGTCGAGATGGACCCGGTGCGCCATGAAGTGAAATCGATTGGCGGCAACGTGCAGCAATCCGCATCGATGAGCATTACCGAGTTGAATGACGCCAACCAGCTCGATCCGTACACGAATTCGGTCATGCAGTGGTTGGTGGTGCTGCGCAACCAGTTGCCCTAGCAGACGGCAGATGTAACGTTGTTTGACGCCCGGCGCAAATTCATTAACATGTGAATCACTTAAGCGCCGGCAACCCGACCGGCGCATGGCCCCTGCGATCAGGAGACAGGTCATGACGGTGCTTTCGCTTTCGCCCGATTCCGGTTCGGACATCCAGGCCCATCGCCCGACTTGGTGCGGCCCAAGAGAATGGGGCGCGCGCGTGAAGCTGGCGGCGTGCTATCGCATCTTTGCGCAGCTGGGTTGGACCGAACTCATCTACAACCACATCACGCTGCGCCTGCAACCGGAAGACGGTGCGGATGACGATGACGGTCCGACCTTTCTGATCAATCCGTTTGGCCTGACCTATGCCGAGGTTTGCGCGTCGAACCTGGTGAAGATCGACCTGCAGGGCAACGTGCGGCGCACAGCGGGTCAGCCGGACTGGCCGGTCAACCCGGCGGGTTTTACCGTGCATGCCGCCATTCATGCCGGTATCCCGGGCGCGCACTGCGTGATGCACACCCACACGACCGCCGGCATGGCCGTGGCGTGCGCGCGCGACGGCTTGTCGATCAGCAATTTCTACGCGGCGCAACTGCACGGCAAGGTCGCGTATCACGACTTCGAGGGCATCACCGTGCATGCCGATGAAGGGCCGCGCCTGGTCAGGAACATCGGTGACAAGCCCGCGGTAATCTTGCGCAACCACGGACTGCTGGCCTGGGGTGATTCGATTGCGCGGGCGTTTGCGGTGCTGTGGCTGCTCAACCGCGCGTGCGAGATCCAGCTCGCTTCCACATCGATGGGCCCGGTGTTGGAGATTCCCGAAGCGATTGCGCGCAACTGCACGCGCGATTCGCTGCAGTTCAACCCAAACTTTGGCGCAGGCGAAGATGTGTTTGCGGCCCTCACCCGCACCATCGACCGCATCGATTCTTCCTACCGAACCTGATCACATGACACGCATTTGCATCGTGGGCGCCGGCGCGGTCGGCGGCTATCTTGGCGCAAAGCTCGCGCTGGCAGATCAACCGGTCAACGTGCTGGCACGCGGTGCGACGCTTCAGGCATTGCGAGCCGAAGGACTGCGCCTGACCGAAGACGGCAACACACGCTCTGTGCCGGTGCACGCGAGTGACGACGCGCACGCGTTCGGTGTGCAGGACGTCGTGATCGTTGCTGTAAAAGCTCCCGCCATGGAAAGCGTGGCGCAAGGCATTGCTCCGCTCATCGGCCCCGAGACCTGTGTGGTGGTCGCGATGAACGGCGTGCCATGGTGGTTCTTTGACCGGCACGGGCCGCTGGAAGGCCTGCGCCTGCAATCGGTGGATCCACACGGACGCATCGCGCAAGCCATTCCAACGAAGAACGTACTGGGTTGCGTGGTGCATCTGACGTGTTCAACGGCGGCACCAGGACACGTACGTCATGGGTTCGGCAAACGATTGATTCTTGGCGAACCCACAGGCGGCATCTCACCGCGCCTGGGTGCACTCGGTGCGCTCTTTGAACGCGCTGGTTTGCAGATCGAACGCAGCGAAGCCATTCAACGCGATATCTGGTTCAAGCTGTGGGGCAACATGACGATGAACCCGGTGTCGGTGCTCACGGGCGCGACGTGCGATCGCATTCTCGATGATCCGCTGGTCAGCGCGTTTTGCCTCGGCGTCATGGAAGAGGCCAAAGCAATTGGTGCGCGCATCGGCTGCCCGATCGAGCAGAGCGGCGAAGAACGCAGCGCGGTGACGCGTCAACTCGGCGCGTTCAAGACGTCGATGCTGCAGGATGCAGAGGCCGGACGCGGCCCGCTGGAGATCGATGCGCTGGTGGCGTCGGTGCGAGAGATCGGCCAGCATGTGGGCGTGCCGACGCCGCAGATTGATGCCCTGCTGGGTCTGGTGCGCCTGCACGCCCAGACCCGCGGGCTTTACTGAGGAGAACGCTGTATTACGGCGCGAGCGCAGGATGCTTCAGCGCATGTGCCGTTTCAATCCACTGCTGGTGATACGCGGCATCGTCGCGCTTGAGACCCAGTTCGCCGTTCTGATACGCCATCGCCAAGGCTTGCACGGCCTCCGGCAATTCGTGTTCGGCGGCGTCCTGGTACAACGCCAGCGCGCGGGCTTCATCGCGTGGCACACCATCACCGTCGCGGTAGGCATTCGCCAGCATGAACATCGCTGCCGGAATCTCGTGGCGGGCAGCACGATCAAACCAGTGTGCAGCCTGCGTTGTGTCGACAGCCGTGCCGTAGCCGCTGCGATACATCACGCCCAGGTAGTACGCCGCGGCCGCGTCGCCCTTGTCAGCGGATTGACGCAGCAGGCGCAGCGCACGCGGGTAGTCGCGTTCCACACCGCCGGTACCGAGCAGCAGCGCCTTGCCCAGCGATAACTGCGCACGCGCATCGCTCGATGCAGCGGTTTCCAGCCAGCGCATCCCCTCGTTCCGCAAGGCGCCGTCGTGCGCGCTGAGCAAGGCTTCGCCCAACGCTGACTGCGCCGGCACGGAGCCGCTGCGTGCGCGCTGACGCAATTGCTGCAGCGCCTCGGGCTCCATCGCTTGCACGACCATTGCGCGCCACGATTCCAGCTGCGTGGCATCGACGGCGGGTACCTGGCGCGCATGCGACAGCCAACCGCCGGCCGCCACGATGATCGCCAGCGCCGCGGCCACGGTGAGCATCGGCACCGACTGTCGCGGAGATTCCATGGCCGGTGCACCCGCCCATGCGGAACGAAGAGATGGCATCGTCGGCTCCTGCTTACTGCGTCAGGTCGATCTGGTACACCGCCAAGCCCTTGCCCGAACCGTCATCCGCAGCCACCTGTGTGACGTTGGTGATGCCGGCGGCCGTGGCGCTGGCCAGCTTGTTGGGCGCAGACGTGAACTGCACCTGCGCCACCGAGCTCGCCAGCTTCGTGAAGCGCCAGCTGCGCTGCGAGCCGTTCGTCGCCCGCTTCACGCTGCCGATCTTCTTGATGTAGCTGATCAGCACGTCGCGGTTGGCATCGGGCGACGCATAGATCGTCTTGCTGCCATCCAGGCCGGGGAAGTTGCCGCCGCCGCTTGCGCGGTAGTTGTTGGTCGCCACGATGAACTGCGCTGCCGGGTCGAGCGCCACGCCTTTGTACATCAGGTTCTTGATGCGGCTACCGACCGGCTGCGTGACGTCAATCTCATACGTCAGGTCCGGCGTGGTGAACATGTCGAAGTTGTAGCCCGGGAACGTACTCACCAGCTTCTGCACCGTCGCTTGTGTCGGGTCGATGGTGTTGAAGCGCTTGGCTGCCGTCTCCAGCCAGTTCTTGATGTCGGAGCCCGCCACCTTCACCGCGTAGACCGTGTTCGGATACAGATACAGGTCGGCTGCGTTGTTGATCGCCAGCGGGCCGGCTGCAACATCGGTGAAATCCGTACCGCCGCCAAAGCCGCTCTTGAACGGCGCGCTCACCGACAGCACCGGCAGCGACGCGTACTGCGGCAGGTTCGCCTGGATGTACGCCGACACGTAATCGGCCTGCGCCTGGTTCACGATCTCGATCGCACCCGGGTCGCCCACATCGGCAAAGTACGTGCTCATGTTGAAGTCGGTACTGCCCACCGGCGTCTTCACGTAGTTGATCGTCGCCTGGTGTTCGGTGGCGATGGCGGCCGAGACCGTCGGGTCGGCCGCAATGTACGTCTTGTCGGCGTTCTGAATCGAGCGCGCTTCCACCGTGGTCTGCGTCTTGTCCACGGCCCAGTTCGTGCCGTTGAACGTCAGGCCCAGCTTGATCACGCCGAGGTGCTTGCCCCAGTAGTTGGCCATTACAGTCGGCACGCCGTTCACGGTGCCGGCCACCTTGTCCACACCCGGCAGGTTGAACTGGCTGACCGTGCTCTTTGCATCCGGGAAGAGCTGGTGCGAGTGGCCGATCAACATGGCGTCGATGCCCGGCACGGTGGATAGCCACCAGCTGCCGTTTTCCATCGTCGGCGAATACGTCGAGTTATCCAGCCCGCCGTGCGAAATCGCGACCACCAGGTCGGCGCCCTTTGCGCGCATCTCGGGGATGTACTTGGCCGCCGTTTCCTTGATGCCGACCGTATAGACCTTGCCGTCGAGCCAGCGCTTGTCCCAGCTCGTGATGGTGGGCGGCGTGAAGCTGATGATGCCGACCTTGACCGGTGCGCTGATCGTGCTGCCATCCGGCGCCGTGGCGGTTACCGTCTTGGTGATGATCGTGTACGGCTGGAAGAGCGGCGCGTTGGTCTTCGCGCTCACCACGTTGGCCAGCACCTGCGGGAAGGCCGGGCCTGCGCATTTCTTCTGCGTGGCCGGATCGGGCAGACCATCGACGTTGAACGTATTGCCCGTAACCTGCGACAGATACGGCAGGCCATAGTTGAACTCGTGGTTCCCGATACCGCCGCCGTCGTACTTGGCGGCGTTCATTACCTTGTAGATCGCCAGCGTCTGGTCGCAGGTGATGGGGCTCACCATGGCCTGGTAATCCGACAGCGCGGTGCCCTGGATGGTGTCGCCGTTGTCCAGCAGCAGCGTATTCGGGAATTGCGTGCGCGCCTGATTGATGAGCGTCGCCACGCGCTCGAAGCCGAGCGAATTGTCGGCAGCAAGCTTGAAGTAGTCGTACGACAGCACGTTCGTGTGCAGGTCGGTCGTTTCCAGCACGGCCAGCGTGGCCTTGGTGCCCGCGGGGGCAGCGCTGGCGGCAGGCGTGGTCGGAGTATCGTCGCTGCCGCCACAGGCAGCCAGCGACATCGACAAGAAAACAGCAAGCGGCAATGCCGCCGAACACAATGGTCGGACTCGCATGAACTTCTCCCTGAAGTCTATTTTTTGGTATGCGAACTACGGACTGCGGATTGCGAAATGCGATTGCTGCTGAAGCGAATGACACGCAGACGCGCACGCAGAATCGGGGGAACCGTTTGCGCAACGCGAGAGGACAACAGACTGGACCGGGGGGCTCAGGAGCCGAGAAGTATCGAAAGCGCGCATGACGATGCCGTGACCGTCGGATGACATTTGCGCGTGGCGCCCGCCATGCGGAGATCGGCGCCGGCTGTGCGTCTCAGCCGGGTGGCGGATCGGCGGCCCCAAAAAATTCAAGGCGCTTCGTCAACAACGTTAGAATGAGCCCATTTTTCCGCGTAGCCGTTCTATGTCCCAGAAGAAAGCGCCGCTGTTCGAGATCCGCAGCGGCACCGTCGATGCCCTGCTGCTGTCGCCGCGCACCGCCGACATGGACGCCCTGGCCGCCGAACTCACGCGACGCTTTGCCGACACGCCGGAGTTTTTCTCCAACGACGTGATTGCCATCGATGTGCGCCGCCTGGCCGCAGACGAGCGTCTGCCCATCGACCGTTTGGTGGAGACCCTGACCGCGCTGCGTGCCCGCGCGATCGGCGTGGTCGCCAGCCCCGAACAGGCCGAATGGGCCCAGGCTTTCGGCCTGCCGCTGCTCGACAGCCACGGCCGCCGCCCGCGCGGCGGGAATGACGCCAAAGATGCCGACCGCAATGACGCGCAGGACGCACCGGATGCGCCCGAGCACGCCCAAGCCGCTGAAGCCCCCGCCTCCACCCCTGCCGTTCCTGCCGCCGATGCCGTGGCAATGCAGCCGGGCACGATGATCGTCGATCGCCCGCTGCGCTCCGGCCAGCGCATTTATGCGCGCGGCGACCTCGTCGTGCTCGACCTGGTGAGCGACGGCGCCGAGGTGATCGCCGAGGGCAACATCTACGTGTATGCCTCGCTGCGCGGCCGTGCGCTGGCAGGTGTGAAGGGCAACCTGGACGCGCGCATCTTCTGCACGTGCCTGGAGCCCCAACTGATTTCCATCGCCGGGATCTACCGCACCGGCGAAACCCCGTGGCCCGACGCCTACGCCAGCAAGCCTGCGCAGGTCCGGCTCGCGGACAACACGCTGGTTTTCGAACCGTTGCGGATGAAGTGACGCACCCCGTGCGCCGAGCGATTTAACTTACAGAGTTACGAGCCATGACCAAGATCATCGTAGTCACCTCCGGCAAGGGCGGTGTCGGCAAGACGACCACCAGTGCGGCGTTTTCCGCCGGCCTTGCGCTGCGCGGCCACAAGACCGCCGTCATCGATTTCGACGTCGGCCTGCGCAACCTCGACCTCATCATGGGCTGCGAGCGCCGCGTCGTGTACGACCTGATCAACGTGATCCACGGTGAGGCCAACCTGAACCAGGCCCTCATCAAGGACAAGAAGTGCGAGAACCTGTTCATCCTCCCCGCCTCGCAAACGCGCGACAAGGATGCGCTCACGCGTGAAGGCGTCGAGAAGGTGATCGAAGGCCTGAAGGAAATGGGCTTCGAGTACATCGTCTGCGATTCGCCGGCCGGTATCGAATCGGGCGCGCTGATGGCGATGTACTTTGCCGACGAGGCGATCGTCGTGACGAATCCGGAAGTCTCTTCGGTGCGTGACTCCGATCGCATCCTGGGCATCCTGTCCTCCAAGTCGCGCCGCGCGGTGGAAGGCAAGGAGCCGATCAAGGAGCACCTGCTGCTCACGCGCTACAACCCGAAGCGCGTGTCCGAAGGCGAGATGCTGTCGCTGACCGACATCCAGGAAATCCTGCGCATCAAGCTGATTGGCGTGATTCCGGAATCCGAAGCTGTGCTGCAGGCGTCCAACCAGGGCCTGCCCGCCATCCACCTGGAAGGCTCGGACGTCGCCAACGCATACCACGATGTGATCGACCGCTTCCTGGGCAAGGAGAAGGAGCTGCGCTACGTCGAATACAACAAGCCGGGCTTCCTGCAGCGCCTGTTCGGCGGCGGAAAATAAGGAGACGCACATCCATGTCGATTCTGTCTTTCCTGCTCGGCGAGAAGAAGAAGACTGCAAGCGTTGCCAAAGAGCGCCTGCAGATCATCCTCGCCCATGAACGTACCGCCAGCGGTGCGCCCGCCGACTACCTGCCCGCGCTGCAACGCGAGCTGGTGGCTGTGATCTCGAAGTACGTGAAGATCGGCAACGACGACATCAAGGTCAACCTCGAGCGCCAGGACAACCTGGAAGTGCTTGAGGTGAAGATCGAGATTCCGCAGGCCTGATCTCGGCCTGCGTCGTTACCTGACGCGAATGATGCGGCCCACCGGTGCCTCCGGCGCGGCCGGCATCGGCCCCACATAGGCGGCTCTCGGGCGGATCAACTGCCCCGCCGCGCGCTGCTCCAGCGCGTGCGCAATCCAACCGGCCGTACGGCCCGCAGCAAACAGGCCAAAGCCTGAACCCTCCGGTAGCCCCAGCACGCGGCGGGTCGCCACCAGCGCGAAATCCACCGATGGCCCATCGCCCGTCAACCCGGCCACGGCGTCCATCACCGTTTGCAGCCGCTTGCGCACCGCGCCCGTCTTCGGCAAGTGCGCCAGGATTGCACCCGCGCGAGGGTCGGCCTGGCGATACAGCGGGTGGCCAAAGCCCGGCAGCGCATCGCCGCGATCCAGCCGGCGGCGCAGTGCCGTTGCCACGGAGCGCTCGCTTTCCAGCTCGCTCAGCAAGGCCTCCACACGCGCCGTGGTGCCGCCATGCCGGCCACCCGTGAGTGCAGCCAGCCCCGCACTGACCACCGCGCCCAGGCTGGCGCCGGTCGATGCCACCACGCGTGCTGCAAAGCTCGAGGCATTGAGTTCGTGATCGGCGCATAGCACCAATGCGACGCGGATGGCCTCGGCGGCGTGCGCGTCAAGGTTCCATGCCTGCTGGCATTGCAGATGCACGGGTGCGGTGTCTGGCTTGCGGCCGAGCATGGCGGCAAACACCACCCGCAGGAGGGCACCGGCATCGCGCGCCGTGCGTGCGGAATCCTGGCGCCACGCAGCTTCGTCGAGTGCCGGCAAGGCAAGCGTGCACAGCGCCATGCAGCGTTGGCGGATGTCCGCGTCTGCCAACGACGTGAGCGCCGCGTACCAGCTCTTCGGCAACACCGGCGCGGGCGCGTTGAAGGCGGCGGCTTCTTCGTATTGCCACAGGTGCGCCGCAACGGCCTCCAGCGTGGCCCGTTCGGCCAATCCCACAGCAGGCGTGCCGCGGTAGAACAACTGCCCGTGATCGATCAATGTGATGGCCGATTCCATGACCGGTAGGCCCCAGTCCAGCGCATGGCGTACCACCTGGCGCGGGCGCCGTCCGCCGGAACGCTGATCGGCGAGCCGGGCCACATCGGCCTCGCGGTAGCGGCTGCCGCGGCCGTCGGGCGAAGGGTATGCCGCCAGCAGGCCGCGGCTCACATAGGCGTACAGCGTGGGGCGCGAAATATGCAGGCGCTCGGCGGCTTCGGCGGCATTGAGGTAGGTGGTCATCGGGCCGGATGAAGTGGGCGGCAATCGAGGTTGATCAGTCTAGTCAATGTTGACGCTATCTGCGGTGCGGGACTGTAATGGGCGCACCTTCTTTGCGGAGCCCCGCTATCCCGTCACCTGTTGCTGATGTGGTTGATCCTTCCATGCTGACTGTCAGCCCGACCGACGCACTGAGCCAATTGTGGACCGTGCTCGGCCAGCCGGCCAATGTGCTGTCGCGCGCCACGCTCACGGGCACGGAGCCGGCGCTGCCGTCGTCGTTTGCCGTGGGCACGCTCGCGCAGAGCACCATCGCTGCCGCCGCGCTGGCAGCGGCGCAGGTCGACACGTTGCGCAGCGGGCGGCAGCAGACGGTGTCAGTCGACATGTGCCACGCTGCGCTGGAATTCCGCTCCGAGCGCTATTTCCGGGTCGATGGCCAGTTGCCGCCCGAACCCTGGGACAAGATCGCCGGGCTCTACCGCTGCGGCGATGGCCGCTGGGTGCGCCTGCACACCAACTTTCCGCATCACCGTGACGGCGTGCTGAAGCTGCTCGGCTGCGCGTATGACCGGGACGCCGTGGCCGCCGCGCTGAACCAATGGAAGGCCGAAGCGTTTGAAGAGGCGGCGGCGCAGGCGGGCATGGTCGTGACGGCCGCACGCACATTTGAAGAGTGGGACGCGCACCCCCAAGGCATTGCCGTGGCGGGGCAGCCGCTGATGACGATCGAGCGTATTGGCGATGCGCCACCGCAGCCGCTGGCGGCGCACGCCGATGGCCGACCGCTCTCGGGCGTGCGCGTCCTCGATCTCACGCGCGTGATTGCCGGGCCGGTCTGTGGCCGGACGCTGGCGGCGCATGGGGCCGACGTGCTGCTCGTTACAGCGCCGCATCTGCCCGCCATTCCGCCGCTGGTGATCGACACCGGGCGTGGCAAGCGCTCCGCGCAGCTTGACCTGCGCGATGCGGCCGGGGCCGCGCAACTCCGCACGCTGCTGCGCGACGCCGACATCTTTGTGCAGGGGTATCGGCCCGGTGGTGTGGCAGCGCTGCAGTTTGGCCCCGAGCAGGTCGCGGCCCTGCGCCCGGGCATCGTCTACGTGAGCCTGTGCGCCTACGGCTATGAAGGCCCCTGGGCCAATCGCCGAGGCTTCGATTCACTCGTGCAGACCGCCAGCGGCTTCAACTGGGCCGAAGCGCAAGCCGCCGGTGAGGCCAAGCCGCGTCCGCTACCCGCACAGGCGCTGGACCACGGCGCTGGCTATCTGATGGCGGCTGGCGCGATGACGGCGCTCGCACGCCGCATGACGGAAGGCGGCAGCTGGCACGTGCGTGTGTCGCTCGCGCAGACGGCGCATTGGCTGCGCAGCTTCGGCCGAATTGCCCACGGCTTCGATGCGGCTGACCCGCGCTATGAAGATATCGGCGCGTATCTGGATACCGCGCCTTCCGGCTTTGGCGCGCTCACTGCGCTGCGTCACGCGGGGCAGCTTTCCGACACGCCGCCGCACTGGACGCTGCCCAGCGTGCCGCTGGGGACGCATCCCGCGCGGTGGTAGCATTCGCGCCTACCGTTTTCTCTGCCCGCGCCTGATACTCCGGGCGCACATGGCCCGCCGATGCTCAGTTACCGCCACGCCTTCCACGCCGGCAATCACGCCGATGTCCTCAAGCACGCCGTGCTTGTGCAGATGCTCGATTACCTCACGCAGAAGGACAAGCCGTTCTGGTACATCGACACGCACGCCGGCGCCGGCCTCTACGCGCTGGACCACGAATGGGCGCAGAAGAAGGCCGAATTCGATACCGGCATCGGCCCCTTGTGGCGCGCGGCCGAAAGCGGCGAAACGCTGCCGCCGCTGCTCGATGCCTACCTCGACCAGGTGCGCGAACTGAACCCGAACGGCGAACTCAGGCACTACCCTGGCTCGCCGTGGCTGGCGTGGCAGATGCTGCGCGACGCCGATCGCCTGCGCCTGTTCGAGCTGCACAGCTCCGAAATCAAGGTGCTGTCCAACAACTTCCGTGGTGCCGGGCGCAAGGTCATGCTGTATGACGGCGACGGCTTTGCCGGCATCAAGGCGATCCTGCCGCCGCCACCGCGCCGTGCGCTGGTGCTGATCGATCCGTCCTTCGAAGACAAGCAGGATTACGCCCGCACCGTGCAATCGCTGCAAGACAGCCTGCAGCGCTTTGCGACCGGCATGTATGCGGTCTGGTATCCGCTCGTGCAGCGGCGGGAAGCCGCGCAATTTCCCTCGCGCCTGAAGCAGTTGCGCCCCAAGGATTGGCTGCACGTCACGCTCACCGTCCGGCACCCGGTCGAGGGCGGCCTGGGCCTGCACGGCAGCGGCATGTTCATCGTCAACCCGCCGTGGACGTTGAAGGCGCAGCTGCAGGAAGCCATGCCCACGCTGGTGCGCCTGCTCGGCCAGGACGACGGCGCCAAGTTCATGCTGGAAGGCGAATCCAGTTAAGCCTTCGGGCGGCGTGACGCCCGCATGTCACTCCCCTGCCACGTGCCCGTGCTACCTAGTCGGGCTTAGACTTGTACTGCGTTGCCCCAGCGCAGCGCCGCCTCTCGGCAACATCGGCACGATCCGCAAGATCGGCAGGAGCAACACACTATGAGCGAACGCGACGCAGCCCGGCAGGCGCGCCTGCAGGAAGACCTCCTCGACACGCTTGATGAAGAGCTGGAGATGGAAATCGACGATCACCTGCTCGGCGGCGGCGAGGGCATCAGCGACGAGGCCCGCGAAACGCGGCGCATGTACTTCCGCGAGCTGTTCCGCCTGCAGGGCGAACTCGTCAAGCTGCAGGACTGGGTGATCGAGACCGGCCACCGGCTGGTGGTGATCTTCGAAGGGCGCGATGCCGCCGGCAAGGGCGGCGCCATCAAGCGCATCACGCAACGGCTGAACCCGCGGGTGTGCCGCGTGGCTGCGCTGCCCGCTCCCACCAGCCGCGAACGCACGCAGTGGTACTTCCAGCGCTACGTGGCGCACCTGCCCGCCGCCGGCGAGATCGTCCTGTTCGACCGCAGCTGGTACAACCGCGCCGGCGTCGAGCGCGTGATGGGTTTCTGCACCGACGAGGAATACGAAGAGTTCTTCCGCTCCGTGCCCGAGTTCGAAAAGATGCTGGCACGCTCCGGCATCCAGATCGTCAAGTACTGGTTCTCGGTCACGGACGAAGAGCAGGAAGTGCGATTCCAGAGCCGCATCGACGATCCGCTCAAGCAGTGGAAGCTCAGCCCGATGGATCTGGAAAGCCGCCGCCGCTGGGAAGCCTATACGCGTGCCAAGGAAGTGATGCTCGAGCGATCGCACATTCCCGAATCGCCGTGGTGGGTGGTGCTGGCCGACGACAAGAAGCGCGCCCGCCTGAACTGCATCCACCATCTTTTGGGCCAGGTGCCTTACCACCCGGTGCCGCATTCGCCGGTGCTGTTGCCCGAGCGCGTGCACCATGCGGAGTACATCCGCCACCCGGTGCCGGAAGAGATGATCGTGCCGAACGTGTACTGATCAGCCGGTACCTCCGTCAGCGAAAGAAAGGGCGGCCTGCGCGGTCGCCCTTTTTCCGTCAATGCGCGTTCAAACGTTCAGAAGAGCGCGCGGAACAGCCAGTGCAAGCCGCCTGCCAGCGCGATCGATGCGGGCAACGCCACCCAGGCTGCGCGCGGTTTTCATTGCGTCCTGGAGCCATTGGCTGCCCTCGTTTCGTGTCGACTCCGTGTCCGTTGATTGCCCAGAATTACACCGTCGGACGGATCTCAAAACCCGGTACGGGCGCCTCATGATCGCCCGTGATTACGTCCAGTTGCGTGACCTGGGCGCTGTCCGGCCCTTCCCACATCCATTCCCGCATGCTCAGCACATTGGCCTCGGGGCCGGCCAGGAAGGCCTCGACGGCGCCGTCGCGGCGATTGCGTACCCAGCCGCGCAGACCCAGCAGGCGGGCGCGCTGGACACACGCGGCGCGATAGCCCACGCCCTGCACACGGCCCTGTACGGTAATGATCACTTGCGCAATGACGGCCATGGCGGGTCTCCGAAGCAACCGGGCGATGTGTTGGATAAAACATGACAAACCGGCGCTGTCGTATCTCTGTCACATTTCTGGAATGTGACGTCGTCAGACTGACAACCGCGCGGCGGGCTCTGACGTTACGCAAGGTAAACTAGGCGGCTTGCCGCCGGGTGCCAAGCAACGCTTTCGCAAAGCACCGCGCCCAGCCCCGCACGGCCATGTATTGCGCCTCGGCCCAGGCCTTGAGGCGCCCAAATTTCGTCCGCGGTTTCCGTCCCGGTTATCCAAGATGCAGCAGAACGACAACGAAACCACCATCCGGGGCCGCTTGGGTACCACCTTCGGTACCAACCTTGGCGTCAATTTCGGCAACCTGCTGACGGCGCCGCCCAACCGGTTTGACCTGGCGCTGCTGCCGATCATCCTGGCCGCCATCGTGCTCGTGGCGTATGCCGCCAAGCAGATGAACGTGCCCTACACGCCCGGCGAACATCTGGACGTCAGCCTCGACGTCATTGAACTGCCTTATTACCTGCTGCGCACCAGCATCCGGATGCTGCTGGCGCTGGGCGCGTCGCTGGCGTTCTCGTTCGCGTTTGCGGCCATCGCCTCCAAGAACCGCACGGCCGAGAAGGTGATGGTCCCGGCGCTGGACATCCTGCAATCGATTCCGGTGCTGGGTTTCCTGTCGATCACGGTCACGGGCTTCATTGCGCTGTTTCCGGGCAACCTGGTGGGCGTGGAGTGCGCGGCCATCTTCGCCATCTTCACGTCGCAGGCGTGGAACATGGCGTTCTCGTTGTACCAATCGTTTCGCACCATCCCGATCGACCTGGAAGAGGCGGCCACGGTGTTCCGCCTGTCGAAGTGGCAGCGGTTCTGGCGCCTGGAAGTGCCGTTCGCCATGCCGGGCCTGCTGTGGAACATGATGATGTCGATGTCGGGCGGCTGGTTCTTCGTGGTCGCGTCGGAAGCCATCTCAGTGTCGGGCCACGACATCAAGCTGCCGGGCATCGGTTCGTACATCTCACTGGCGATCCAGCAACAGAACCTGCCGGCCATCGGCTGGGCCATCCTGGCGATGCTGATCGGCATCATCCTGTACGACCAACTGCTGTTCCGCCCGCTGATTGCCTGGGCGGACCGTTTCCGCTTCGACGCGATGTCGTCGGAGCGCGAGCCGCAATCGTGGCTGCTTGACCTGCTGCGCCGCTCCGAGTGGGTCAAGGCGCTGCTTGAGCGCACCGCCGCGCTGGCCGAGCGCACGCTTTCCTGGGGTGCCGAGCGCACGCGCCCCACCGCGGCCGGCGGCAACGGATTCCTGCCGCGCTTCCCGTGGTCGCACCGCGTGGCCGATGTGATCATCATCCTGGCCGCGCTGGTGGCGGTGGCGCATGTGCTGCAGTTCGTGCGCTCCGAGGTGGGCTGGGCCGAGGTCGGCCACGTCTTCTGGCTCGGCTTCCTGACCATGGTGCGCGTGATCCTGCTGATTGCGCTGGCTGCGCTGGTCTGGGTGCCGATCGGCATCCGCATCGGCCTGAACCCGAACGTGGCCCGCATCGCCCAGCCGGTGGCGCAGTTCCTGGCGGCGTTCCCGGCCAACCTGATGTTCCCGCTGGCGGTGATGCTCATCGCGCGCTTCGCGCTCAACCCCGAGATCTGGTTGAGCCCGCTAATGATTTTCGGCACGCAGTGGTACATCCTGTTCAATGTGATTGCCGGCGCCTCGGCCATCCCGACCGAACTGAAACTGGCCGCCCGCAACTTCGGCCTGCGCGGCTGGCTGCTGTGGAAGCGCTTCCTCATCCCCGCGGTGTTCCCCAACCTGCTCACGGGTCTGGTGACGGCCGCCGGCGGCTCATGGAACGCCAGCATCGTGTCGGAATACGTTTCCTGGGGCGACCGCACGCTGGTGGCAACGGGCCTGGGCAGCTACATCGCCGAGATGACGGCCAAGGGCGACTTCCCGCGCATTGCGCTCGGGATTGTCGTGATGAGCCTGTTCGTGGTCGGCTTCAACCGGCTGCTGTGGAACCGCCTGTACGACATCGCCCAAGAGCGCACCCGCCTGTAAGAACAGGCTCATGATCCTACTGCGCACCCCGATCTTGAGCGCGTTCTAAGACGACCTTATTTAGTTGAGAACACACATGGTTACCACCAGCACCCATAGCCCGAGCGCTGAAAGCGTCATGGAGCTGCGCGGCGTCTCGAAGATCTTCCGCACCGCAGACCACACCGATCGTGCCGTGCTCGAAGGCCTGGACCTCAACCTGCGCCAGGGCGAGATCGTCGCCATGCTCGGCAAGTCGGGCTCGGGCAAATCGACGTTGCTGCGCATCATGGCGGGCCTGGTGCGCGCCGATCGCGGCCAGGTGCTGTTTCGCGGGCGCGAGTACAGCGGCCCTGTGCAGGGCATTGCGATGGTGTTCCAGTCGTTTGCGCTGTTCCCGTGGCTGACGGTGCAGCAGAACGTGGAGCTGGGCCTGGAGGCGCAAGGTGTGCCCAAGGCCGAGCGTGAGGAGCGGGCCGAACAGGCCATCGACCTCATCGGCCTGTCGGGCTTCAACAGCGCCCTGCCGCGCGAACTCTCTGGCGGCATGCGCCAGCGAGTGGGCATTGCGCGCGCGCTGGTGACCGAACCCGACCTGCTGCTGATGGACGAAGCGTTCTCGGCGCTCGACGTGCTGACCGGCGAAAACCTGCGCGACGAAATGCTCGATCTGTGGGAAGACCGCCGCACCAATATCAAGAGCATCCTGATCGTCTCGCACAACATTGAAGAGGCGGTGATGATGGCGGACCGCATCGTCATCCTCTCGAGCGATCCGGGGCGTATCCGCGCCGAGGTGCGTGTGCCGTTCCCGCGCCCCCGCAACCGAGATTCCGCCGCGGTGCGCAACCTTATCGACGAAGTGTATGGGCTGATGACATCGCCGGAGCGCGTGGGCGTGCATGTGGGCGTGGAGCCCGCTGCCGAGCAGCTTGCCTACCGCCTGCCCGATGCCGAGATCGGCCAGATGGAGGCCATCCTGGACCTGCTGGTCGAAGCGCCGTTCAACGGCCGCGCCGACCTGCCACACCTGGCAGAAGAAGCCGGCGTGACCGACGACGACCTGCTGCCCGCCTGCGAAGCGCTGGCGCTGCTGCAACTGGCCACCATCGAGCGCGGCGACATCATCGTCACGCCGTTCGGCAAGACCTACATGGAAACCGAACCGCCCGAGCGCAAGGTGCTGTTCGGCCAAAAGCTGCTGGAACGCGTGGCCCTGGCCGCGCACATCCGCGCCGAGCTGGAAGCCAACGAAGACGGCGAGATCCGCGAAGAGCATGTGCTGCGCGAACTTGAGGCGTACCTCAAGCCCGAAGAAGCCGAGCGCGTGCTCAAGATCGGCATCGAATGGGGCCGCTACGGCGAGGTGTACGAGTACGTGTACAACACCGGCATGCTCACCCTGCCCCGTGAAGAGCGCGAGGAACGCGAAGAGCGTGAGGCGCAGGACGGTGGGGATAACGCGCAGTAAGGACACGTTGCCGCTGATGTCAGAAGAGCCGCTCGATGCGGCTCTTTTTCATAGTCGCTACCGTTTGTAACCCCCGTCAACGCAACCGCGAACCACGCCGTTTTGCGTGTGCGGGCATCGACTCTCGCAAGCCCGCCCGCTCCGGTCTTCCCCCGTCTGCCGTCCTTTGCCGCCCCGCTCCGGAGGTTGAAATGCATCGTGCTTACCTTCGAGCGTTGTTCGCTCTTTCGCTGGCCGTCGGCGCAGGCTTCGGCTTGGTGCATGCGGCCCGCGCCTGTGAGATTCCCGCACCCGTCCAGACGATCGATCCACCCGGCTTTTACGACGACGCCGCGGGCTACGCGCGTGACGTAAAACCGATGCGCAATTTCATCGCGCAACTCAACGCTTCCGCCGACAAGGGTGATTGGACGTGCGCGCTGAGCCAGCTTCGAACCTGGGCCGATGCGGATGCACTGATGGGCAAGATTTCCGGCTATCAGGGCCAGTACGAACGGTCGTGGGCCGGAACGGATTTCGCCATGGTGCTGCTGCGCATGCCAAGCGACATCCGCAAGCGCAACCAGGCGCAGCTCGATGCGATTGCACCGTGGCTCGAACGCATTGCGATCGCCACCCGCAACGCCGAGGCGATCAACCATCTGCATAACAACCTGGTGTACTGGGCCGGCCTCAATCTGATTGCCATCGGCACTGCGACGGACAACAGCGACCTGATCGACTCCGGACTCCTGCGCGTTCGCGAGGGCATTCGCGATATCGGCCCCGACGGCGCGCTGGCACGCGAGGTCAAGCGCGGCGATCGCGCGCTGCACTACCACACGTTCGCGTTGATCCCGCTGGTGTTTGCGGCAGAGCTGGTGCAGCGGCGCCATATCGACCTGTACCGCGAGAACAACCACGCCATCGGCCGCCTGGCGAACCTGGTGATCGATGCGGTGATCGACCCGGCGAGCTTCGAAAAAATCACGCCGATCAAGCAGGCGCTGTTTCCATGGACCCTCCAGGATGAGTTGTGCTGGATGGAGCCCTACTACGCCCACGTGCGAGACCCGAGGCTGCCTGCGTTGATTGCGCCGCGCCGCCCATTCTCTGAATGGAGGCTCGGCGGCAACGTTACGGCGGCGTGGAGTGCGGAGCTGTCCGGCCATTGAGAGGGGCCGGTGTTGTGTGGAATCCCGCTTCCCACAAGCGCACAATCACCACCTCCGCCCCACCGCCAGGATCCCTCATGAGAAGGCTCTCGACCGTCGGCTTGTTGCGCCGCCTGTTCCGCGTTGTTTCCGTCATGGCGCTGATCTCCGCGCCCGCATCGGCGCAGCAAATCGTCAGCGATCTCTCGGCACAACCCACCGGCCGCATCCACTTCAACAGCGTCACCCCCAAGAGCAAATGGGAGCTGGTGCATCGCAAGTTCGACAAGACGCCCACGCCCGTCTGGGGCACGTTGTACCTGCCCGAGAACCTGCAGGGCCCGGTGCCAGCGATGGTGATCTCGCACGGCTCGGCCGGGCCGCAGCAGAAAGACGTCGACCGGTGGGTGCGGCTGTTCAACCAGATCGGCATGGCCGCGTTCGTGGTGGATTCGTTTGGCCCACGCGGCATTGCCAATACGATGGACAACCAATCGCAGTTGAACCCCGCCGCCAACGACGCCGATGCCCTGTTCGCGCTCAAGCTGCTGAGCACCGACCCGCGCATCGACCCGAAGCGCATCGGCCAGATCGGGTTCTCGCGCGGCGGTGGTGTGTCACTGGACATGACGCTCGACGCGTTCCGTAAAGGCGTCATCGATGACGACACGCGGTTTGCAGCGCTCATCGGCTTCTACCCCGGGTGCTCGGCGCTCTGGTGGGAGATCCCGCCGCCACCGCTGACCGGCGCCCCGCTCATGCTCGCGCTGGGCGAGAAAGACGACTACACACCCGCGCAGCTATGCCGCAACGCCGCGGAGATCATGCAGCGTGATGGGCAGACCGTCGAGGTGCACGTGTACCCCGGCGCGTATCACGACTTCGACAACACGCGTGCGTACTTCAAGTACTTCCCAGGTGCGACTACGGCGCGCGATTGCCCGCAGACCCTGATCGACGTGCAGCACGATGCGTACTACCGGCTGCCAGACGGCGAGAAGTACGCCAACCTCCAGGCCATGCAGGCCGATTACACGCGCTGCACCACCCGGGGTGTCTCCACTGGCGCCAACCTGGAGCAAGCCAAACGCGCCGAGGCCGACGTCAACGCGTTCCTGGTGAAAGCCATGGGCCTGTCGCCGCGCTAATGTAGCAATCTCTACAACATTGCAGCGGTTGTGACGCACGCCTATGCTGCCGTCATGACCGCCTCCCCCGATTCCTGGTTGTTGCTGATCGTCAGCCTACCCACTGCCCGAGCCACCGCGCGCATGCGTATCTGGCGCGCCATCAAGGCGATCGGCTGTGCGGCGTTGCGCGATGGCGTCTACCTGCTGCCTGCGCGTGCCGAGCATGCGGCACAGCTCAACGAGTTGGCAGACGAGACGCTGCAGGAAAACGGCCAGGCATGGGTGCTGCGCGTGCAAGCCGCCGATGCGGCGGAAGACGCGGCCTACCGCGCCCTGTTCGACCGCACGCCAGACTACGCCGAATGGCTGGCCGAGCTGTCTGAGGCGCGCAAGACGCTCCCCGACCTGCCCACCGCCGAGCGCAACCGGCTTCTGCGCCGCCATGCACGCGCCTACGAAGCCATCCGCAAGATCGACTTTTTCTCCAATGAAGCGACCGTGCGTGCCGATGCGCAATGGCGCGACTTTGCTGCGGCGGCCGAAGCCACACACTCGCCGGGCGAACCGCGTGCCGCGGCGGGCGGCATCCCCCGGCGTGATCCCACGCAGCACCAGGGCCGCCTGTGGGCAACCCGCCGGCACCTGTGGGTGGACCGCGTTGCCAGCGCTTGGCTCATCCAGCGCTTCATCGACCCGCACGCCCGGTTCCTGTGGCTCGACAGCCCGGCGGATTGCCCAGCAGAAGCGCTAGGTTTCGACTTTGACGGTGCCACATTTACGCATGTTGGCGAGCGCGTTTCGTTCGAGGTGCTCATCGCCAGCTTTGGGCTCGATGACAACCCGGGGCTCGCGCGTCTGGGCGCCATGGTGCATGCGCTCGATGTGGGCGGCGCGGCCACGCCTGAAGCCGGCGGGTTCGAAGCGATCCTGGCGGGCGCCCGCAAACGGCTGGCCGATGACGATGCCTTGCTCGCAGAGATCGGCACCGTGCTCGACTCGCTGTACGTGCATTTTTCCGGCAGCCGGAGAACTTAACCGCAGTCACCCATCGCAGGTAACGCATGAACCTTGCCCCCGAACGCCCCACCTACACGCTGCGGCAACTGCTGCTGTATTTTCTCCGGCTTGGCGCACTGGGCTTCGGCGGCCCGGTCGCGCTGGCCGGCTACATGCGCCGCGATCTGGTCGATACCCGCCAGTGGATTACCGAAGCGGACTACAAGGAAGGCCTTGCGCTCGCCCAGCTCGCACCGGGGCCGCTGGCCGCGCAACTGGCCATCTACCTGGGCTATGTGCACTACCGAATCGTCGGCGCCACGCTGGTCTGCCTTGCGTTCGTGCTGCCTTCGTTCCTGATGGTGGTGGCGCTGGGCTGGGCTTATGTACGCTTTGGCGGGCTGACCTGGATGCAATCGGTGTTCTACGGCGTGGGTGCCGCAGTGATCGGCATCATCGCCATCAGCGCGCACAAGCTCACCACCAAGAGCGTCGGCAAGGACAAGCTGCTGTGGGCCGTCTATCTCTTGCTGGCGGCGGTGACGGTCGTGACGGAATCCGAAGTGGCCTGGCTGTTTCTGGCGGCGGGTGTGCTGGTGTGGTTCTGGCGCGCACCGCCCCGGTGGCTGCGCCAGGGCCGCATGAACGCCGTAGCCGTTGCCCCGGTCGCAGCGGCCAGCAGCCTGCTCGGCACGATGGATTCTTCGCTGCTCTCGCAGCTTAGCGCGTTCTTCGCCAAGGCTGGTGCGTTCGTGTTCGGTTCGGGGCTGGCCATCGTGCCGTTCCTCTACGGCGGCGTGGTCACGGAGCACCACTGGCTCAACGAAAAGCAGTTCGTCGACGCGGTGGCCGTGGCAATGATCACGCCCGGCCCGGTGGTCATCACTGTCGGCTTTATCGGCTACCTGGTGGCGGGCCTGCCCGGTGCGTGCGTGGCCGCGCTCGGCACGTTCCTGCCGTGCTACCTGTTCACCATCCTGCCGGCGCCGTACTTCAAGAAATACGGCAAGCTGCCGGCCATTCTGGCCTTTGTTGATGGCGTAACAGCGGCCGCCGTGGGCGCCATTACCGGCGCGGTCATCGTGCTGGCCAAGCGCTCCATCGTCGATGTACCGACGGCGCTGCTGGCCGTGGCGACGGTGTTGCTGCTCGTGAAGTTCAAGAAGCTGCCCGAACCGGTGATCGTGGCAGGCGCCGCATTGCTTGGCCTGGCGCTGTATCCGCTGCTGCATCGGTAACACCACGCCAGCAGCGGCGACTTCACTTCCACTTGGCACCAATCTCCGCCAACCCCGCCTTCTGCAAATCCTCCGCGCTCATCACGATGCGGAATTCGCAGTCTGCGTTGAACTGCAGGAACCACGGCTCGGCCAACGCAGGAATGTGCGAGGCCGATTCCACATTCACGATGAGCACCGCGCCGCGATGGCCGCTCTGCTCGGTAAAGTAGACTGCCTCGGGCTTGCTTTCGGCCAACACGCGCGGGATCCGCTCGGCGATGGAGCCGTCGCGCACATAGGTGTTGAAGGGTTCGTGCGGAATCCGCACGTTGACGAGCATGCGCATGATCTGCCTCCTGGATGATGGCCAGGGCAAGCGCCGCAACGAGGTCACCAAGGCCACCACGGCCGCCACGCCCGCGCATGGCCGAACACCACAGGTATAGGACGGCCGTCGTGTTTGCGTTATCAGCCGTCGGTTAGCCGAGATGGCGTAGAGGCGAGGATGAGGGCGCGCAGCCAATGCGCCCACTCCGGCACGGAAAGACTTTTCCTACCATGGCAACCACCCCCGCAATGAAAACGATGAGGTATGCGATGGCCTTTCCGATGCTCGACCAGCAGATCCGTCCGACCCGCCGCCCAGCCATCCGGGCCGCGCGTGGTGTCGCACGCACACTATCCGTCGCTACCGCGCTGCTGCTGCCCCTGGCCGCATGGGCCGCCGACCCTATCGACGACGCGCTGGAGCAATGCCTGAAAACCCCGCGCGGCGAGACCACGGCCGGCATGACCGAATGCACGCACGCCGCGTATCAGGCCTACGACCGGCAGATGAACACGCTGTACCAGGCCGTGATGAGCAAAACCGACCCCGTATCGCGCGAGGCCATCCGTAACGCACAACGTGCGTGGCTAGCCTATCGGACTGCCCAGAAGGCCGCCGACAACGCGCCATGGCGGGCAGACGCCGGTTCGGTGGCGAGCCCCGATATCGAAGGGCTGAACGTGGAGGCAATCCGGGCGCGCATTGCAGAGCTGGAGTACTACCCGCACTAGCCGGGTGGGAGAGATGCCACTGTGGATAACCTTCCCTCCCCCTGTGAATAACTCCAGGGACAAGCGTGTTGGTTCTCCGGGGTCACCGTGCAAACAGCACGGGAATAACTTCCCACCGTGGCGACGGGCCCCGACGCGATCCCCCGCAGTCATCCACGCAACGGCACACGCTGTCCGATGGGTTGTCCGTTCTGCAAGTCGTTGATGTCAAAGCAGTTTTGTTGCTTATCCACAGGACTTATCCACCGTTATCTACTACTACTATCTGTATACATAAAGAAGTAAACCTATAAACCCTCTGTGGGGCATCGAGGCCGTGGCAGGGTTGTGGGCAAAGCGGCATGCGGGGGTTCGCCATGGACGACGCAGTCGGTTGATTGACACGCGGCTGTCATTCAATAGTTTCAATATGTTGGAATTATGGAAGAGACCGACGCCATCCGATCCCTCGCCGCGCTGGCTCACGGCATTCGCCTGCAGGTGTTTCGCATGCTGGTGGTGGCCGGCCCAACCGGCCTCACGCCGGGCGCGATTGCCGAACAGCTTGAGGTGCCGGGCGCGACGTTGTCGTTCCACCTCAAGGAACTGACAGCCGCGCGCCTCGTGACGCAAGAGCGCGACGGCCGCAACCTGATCTACCGCGCGGCGTATGACCACATGAATGCCCTGCTGGGCTTCCTGACCGACAACTGCTGCCAGGGCAACGCCTGCCTGAGCGCCCGCACCGACTGCCAATGCTGACCACCCCCACCGTCGCCCGCACCACCAACGTCCTGATCCTCTGCACCCACAACTCCGCACGCAGCGTGCTGAGCGAAGGGATGCTCAACCACTGGGCCAAACAGCTGGGCAAAGACGTGCGCGCCTACAGCGCCGGCAGCGCACCCAGTGGCCGCCTCAACCCGTTCGCACTGGAAGCCCTCACCAACGCAGGCATCGACACCGCCGGCTACCGTAGCAAGAGCTGGGACGAATTCGTGGGCGACGGCGCCGCGCAGATGCGCATCGTCATCACCGTGTGCGACAGCGCCGCAGCGGAAGCCTGCCCCTACTGGCCCGGCAGTCCCGTCAAGGTGCATTGGGGCTATGCCGATCCCTCCAACGCGCCGGGTGGTGACGAGGGCAAGCGGCAAGCTTTTGAACTGACACGCCAGGCCATCGGCTACCGCATGTTGCAGTTGCTGGCCCTGCCGCTGGACACACTCAGCAACGCCGAACTGCAGGCGGCGCTGGAACGCATTGCGCAGGCCTGAGCACCATGGTCGAACTGCGCAGCCGGCTCACCGCCGAAGCACTGGGTACGGCGCTACTGCTGGCCATCGTGATCGGCTCCGGAATCATGGCCGAGCGCCTGGCGGGCGGAAACGCCGCGATCGCGTTGCTCGCCAATACGGCCGCCACGGTGGGCGGCCTCTACGTGCTGATCGAAGCCTTGGGGCCCATCAGCGGCGCGCACTTCAATCCGGTGGTGAGCGCTGTGATGGCGGTGCGCGGCGAGTTGCACGGCGCCGCCCTGCTGCCGTACATCGTGGCGCAAATGCTGGGCGCGGTGCTGGGCGCATGGCTGGCGCACGCCATGTTCGACATGACCCTGCTGCAGTTCTCCACCAAGGTGCGCAGCGGCACGGGGCAGTGGATTGCCGAAGCGGTGGCCACCGCCGGCCTGCTGCTCGTCATCCTGCGGGCGCCCAACGGGCGGGCTGCGTCGATGGTGGCGGCGTACATCGGCGCGGCGTACTGGTTCACGGCGTCGACATCGTTCGCCAACCCGGCGGCCGCGTTCGGGCGCATGTTCAGCAACAGCTTTGCCGGCATCGCGCCCGGCAGCGTGCCGGGGTTTGTGCTGGCCGAATGCGCAGGCGCCGTGCTGGGCGTGCTGCTGCACAACCTGCTTGAGCCGCGCTTTGCGGCAACCGGCCATCCCAACGTCATTGAATCGTCCGGCGAGCACCCGCCGCACACGTAACACCCAAGGCGCCCGCCCGCCTCCCCTCTCCTTCACGCTTGCGCCCCGCGTGGCGCGTACTACTCTTGTCGAGGCCCTGCATCGCGCGTGTCCTGCGGTGTACGGCCCGATCTGCAGGCTGCTTCCGGCTTGGCCAGCCGCCCCACTCCCCCAAGAGAACAGCCATGCGAAAACTGTTTGCAGCCGTCGCGCTCATGCTCGCCATGACGCCCCTTGTGCAAGCGCAGGTGAAGCCCTATCCGCCGGGCTTTCGGCACCAGAACATCCAGACCGACGGGGCGACGCTGTTTGTGCGCGTGGGCGGCAGCGGCCCGGCGGTGGTGTTGCTGCATGGCTTTGGCGATACGGGTGACATGTGGGCACCGCTCGCCGCCGAGCTGGCGCGCACGCATACCGTGGTGGTGCCGGATCTGCGCGGCATGGGTTTGTCGTCGCACCCCGAGGGCAGCTATGACAAGCGCACCCAGGCCGGCGACATCCGCGCGGTGCTCACCAAACTGAACATCGACCAGGCCGATGTGGTGGGCCACGACATCGGCACCATAGTGGCGTTTGCTTATGCGGCGCGCTACCCGGACAAGACCACGCGGCTGGTCGTGATGGATGCGCCCGTGCCCGGTGTGCCGCCGTGGGAGCAGATCGTCCGCTCGCCCAAGCTCTGGCACTTCTCGTTCGGCGGCCCCGATGCCGAGCGGCTCGTCAAAGGCCGCGAGCGCATCTACCTCGACCGGTTCTGGAATGAGTTTGCCGGCAACCCCTCCAAGATCGACGAAGCCACCCGCGTCCACTACGCCCGCCTTTACGCCAAACCGGGCGCCATGCATTCAGCGTTTGCGCAATTCCTGTCGATCCCGCAAGACGCGGAAGACAACCAGAAAGCCATCGCCACCAAGCTGCCCATGCCGGTGCTCGCCATTGGGGGCGCCAAGTCCTTCGGCGAGAACGAGGCCATCGTCATGCGCAATGCCGCCACCAACGTGCAGGCGCTGGTGATTCCGGATGCGGGGCATTGGTTGATGGAGGAGCAGACGCAGGTTACGGTGGGTGCCGTCGTTAAATTTCTGGCGCAGTAGCGTCGGTCTTCCTCATTGGTCTTTCAACGCATCTCAACGAATGGAGTCTCCAATGCAGCCAGTCGTCCGAGTTTCGATTCTGCGGTGTCCGCCAGACAAGTTCGCCGAGATGCGCCAGATGATGAACGACCTCGAAGCCCTGCTCCGGCCCGGTATCGAGGCCATGCGCGGGTTGGTCGCGTTCTATGTGGGCGACGACGAGGCGACATCGTCGCTGTCGAACGTGAGCCTGTGGACTGACCTGGACGCGGCCAAGCAGCTGGACACGTTTCGCCCGATGTTGGATTCGGCCAAGCCCTTTCTCGACAAGGGCGGCACGTTCGAGCGGCCGATCATGAATTACCTGCCGATGTGGGAGTTGAAGCCGGTGGCGAAGGTTTGAGGGTTTGTCGCTGCCCTGGCATTCCCGCCCGTCACGGGAATGCGTCAACCTGTTGTTATTGGCTGTAACCACGCCGCTCTATGGCGGCTAACACATCCCACGTCTGCGGATCGATCTCGCGTCCCCCAAGCGACATCGAAACGTACGCGTCAATCGCATCCACAAAGCCTTTGATGAACGCCGGCGGGAACGACTGCGTAGAGAACACTTGAAGCTGTTCGCGCAGCATGCCCGGCCGGCATTGGCCGTGCGTGCACATGGCGGTGCGAGTTCGCTTGAGATACGCCTGTGCCGCGATGGCGCCGTTCAGGTAGGTGCGGTTCTTGGTCAGCCTGCCTGTGTCCGATGACGTGTGCGGTGGACTAGGCGACGGTGCTGGCGGGGACGGGTACGACGCTGGGCGCGTCCCGTCTGCAATAGGCATGGAGCCTCCTTGGGATTGAAGGAGCCCCACCATCTCGGCGCTAAACGAGGGTGGCGGGCCTGACGATGGTGTTAGCGACCCGGTCCCAAGGAAACCGGTAGACCCGGAGGTCTCACCATCCGGCCCGCCAAAGTAGGCGCGAACGGAAGCAGCAGTGCGACTGCATGCAGCAATCGTCCGCCTTGGTGTTTCAGGTCGCTAAACCAGGCTGCCGTTGGTGCGGCAGCGAGAGAATTATAGCGATGGGCGCTGCTTCCATCTTCCGATTCTGTGCACCGAGCCCACGGGCTCCAACGCCCGAGCGCCACAGTTTCAGGCGCGTCTGTCGACCTCAAACTTTCGATCTCGGCAGCCGGAGGGCTACACGCCACCGTCGAACAGTGGCGCCAGCCCCTCAGAGGTTCAAGCTCGACTATTGGAGGCCGACACTTGAGCCGCAAAGGCTCGTGATCGAGCAATGCAGCACGGCCACCAAGATGGACAACAGGTCGGTTGGATTTTCAGAAACGGCTCATGCATTTGCGGTCGTGCACCGTGTAGAAAGCAGGCTCCTCTGCCAACTTTCTCAGGAGCACGCAATGTATGACGGCATCTCAGCTGCAAACTATGCAGCAAGCAATATCGAGCCGAATAGTGTGGGCCGCTGCGCAGAATACGTGCGCAAGGCGATTGAATGGGGCGGTATTTCTTTGCAGCGCACCCGCTCGGCAAAGGACTACGGCCCATCATTGCTGGCCGCCGGGTTCCATGAGGCGATAGGCTCGCCGATGAAGGGAGACGTGATCGTGATTCAACCCGCCCCCGGGCACCCTCACGGACACATGGCGATCTACGATGGCTCCCACTGGATATCAGACTTCAAGCAGCTTCATGGTTTCTATCCTGGCCCGGCGTACAGAAGCGCCAAACCGGCCTACAAGACCTACCGTTATCACTGAGGCAAGCTCATGACCCGCTTCCTTTCCCTGCTCGTTGCGGCGGTATGCGCCCTCGCGGTTGGGTCGGCATCCGCTGCACAGGCCGCCGTCTCGCAAAACTCGCCGGAGGCCGCAGCCATCTCGTTCTACACCTGGTTCATTCAGCATGATTCGGATCAAACGTATCCGCTGAGCGAGCCGGATATCGAGCGCTATGTCGCCACAGATACCGTTGGCCGGTTGCGCAACGACTACGCACACGCCGGCCCGCCAAATGGCGTGGACTATTTTCTCAAGGTGCAGGACTACGATAGCCGCGACTGGCTTGCCCATATTCAAGTGCAACGCGCGCTGATGCTGGGCGATGTTGCAGTGGTGCCGGTCTCTTTTGGCTCGCAAGACCCAGTGCATGTGCTGGTGTTTCTCAAGCGAGTGGATGCGACCTGGAAGATCATCAAAATCGACGACACCTGGGAGTACAGGTAAACAGTCCAGCAGAGAAACCCGGGCGTCGCAGCATGTGGCGCCTACCTTTCTGCAGCGCCTTTACACTCCCCCGCACATCAACTCCACCTACCCCACATTCATCGGCAGCAGCACCATCTGCTTGCCCTGCACATGCAGGCGTGTCTGAATCTCGAGCGGCGTCTGGTTATGCAGCCATGCGGTCAGGAAGTTGACTTGTTTGAAGATCAGCTTGCTGGCAAAGCACACGCTGTTCGGAAAGGCGTCCATCGTGGTTTCGGCCAGTCGGGTGAATTCGGCAATCGGGTGGGTGCCGAAGGCGATGCGGTAGTCGGCCGCCATGCCGTGCCGCCGGCAATGCGCGACGTAGTACTCCAGCGATGCGCCGATGGTCTGGCGCAGGTGGTCCAGGTGTTCCGCGCCCTCGTAGCTCTGTGCATCCACTTCGCCCACGGCCAGGAAGATGACGTTCTTGAAGTGGCCAGGAAACAGCCGGTTGACCCAGAGCAGCGCGTGCATGCTGGCGCCGCGATGCTTGCCCACCAGCAGGATGGCGGTCGGCTGCGACGGGTCAGGTGTTGCCGGCGCCGTGGCTGGGTCCACTACCGGAGGCTGGCCCGCAAACAAGGCGTCTTCCTTGGCGATCAGTGCGCGCGTTTCGTCGTAATGCCGCCGGATCAGGAAGCAGAGTGCGACCACCGCGCTGGTGACGACCACGGTCAACCAACCGCCGGCCATGAATTTCTCGACCAGCGTAATGACGAGCACCGTACTGGTGACCGAAAGCCCAAGCGCGGACAGACCGAAGTGCGTGTACCAGTTGCCGCCATCGCGGCGGCGGCGCCACCAATAGGTGCACAGGCCCAGCAATGACAGGCTGAACGTCAAGAACACGTTGATGCTGTAGAGCACCACCAATACCGCCACTTGGCCGTGCGTCCACAGCAGGATGATGACGCTGGCCACGCCCATCACGATGATGCCGTTCTGCCGCACGAGTCGCGTCGACAGATCACGGAAATGACGTGGCACCCATGAGTCCTGCGCCATGTTCGACAGCACAGCGGGGCCATCCAGGAAACCGGTTTGCGCGCCCACCAGCAGCAGGCCGGCCTCGAACGCAAGCACGGCGGCCAGCAGCGCACTGCGTGCGAAGGCGGAGTCCAGGCCCATGTGGTCGATCACGCTGCCGAACACCACGGCGTTCAGGGTTTGCCCTTCCACCGGCTTGGCCTGCCACAGCATGTAGAGCAGGATGATGCCGCCTGCCGTAAAGGCCAGCGACGTTGCCATGTACACCATGGTCCGCTTGCCTGCGGGAACACGCGGTTCGGCCAGCATGTTGACGTTGTTGGAGACGGCCTCCAGGCCGGTATAGGTACCGCCGCCCATCGAGAACGCGCGCATCAGCAGCCCGATTATCACCAGTGGCCCGAAGGCTTGCGACATGCCATGCGCCTCGCCGACGGCCTCGGGCACGACAGCCGCAAGGTGCTGGCCGTGTACGGCGACGCCATAGATGATCAGACCGAGGTGCAGCACCACGAAGCCGATGAAGATGGGCAGCAGCACGAGGATGGATTCGCGCATGCCCCGAAAGTTGAGCCCGGTCATCAGTACAACCAGCACGATCTCGGTGCCCAGCTTGAATGCTTGCGCGCTCACGGGCAGCAGGCTGAAGAATGCGTCGACGCCGCTGGCAAGCGACGTTGCAACCGTCAGCACGTAGTCGACGAGGAGTGCGGCGCCCGATACGAGCCCGGGCCCGGGCCCGAGCAGCGCCGTGGCTACGCGGTAACCGCCTCCGCCAGTAGGAAACAGCTCGATGACCTGGTTGTAGCCCAGCGCGATGATGAACACCGTGGCAGCGGTGGCCAACGCAAGGAACAAGGCAAGCGGCGTGTGCTGGCCCAGCGCCAGGAAGGCTTCTTCCGGGCCGTAGCAGGAGGATGAGAGACCATCCGCACCCAGGCCGACCCACGCCAGCAGCGGCGTCACGGCAATGGCGTGTCGCGTGCGCGGGTCCAGCGGGTCCAATGGCTTGCCGAACAGCAACTGCCACATCTTGGCGAAGCGTGCCATGGTGTCTCCCCTGCAGCAGACGATATCGATGCGCGCGTCGTCGTCGCGAGAAGGGTCATTCCCACGCGTGCGCGCCGAGTTGGATGGCGTTCTAGTCGGCAATCTAAAACAACACCCTTCGCAACGCCACAGATGCATGCCTGGGCTGGCTTGCTGTGATGGTCACCCGCAAACGCGCGGGCAAAGCGTTTACAGGATTTTTTTACAGCCACGCCAAGTCTCTACACGTTTTTAATGGCCGCCTCACTACCCTTGCATTGACTGGACTATGGGGGCGCAGCGCGCTCAATCATCATGACTTTGGCCGCCAGATGGCTACTCGGCGCCGGTGCCGTGCTCGCCCTCGTGATGTTGTTCGTGGTGCTTTACCTGGATGAGCGAAGCGCGTCCCGGCGCTATGGGCGCGCAATCGAGCACCATGAGAAAGGGTTCTCGAACCCCGGGGATCCCTCGTGAAGACTGCCGCTGCCGCTGATCCTGCTGGGCCGACGTCAGCCGACGCCGCGCCCACGGCGCATGCGGTACGCGCGTCCCTTTACACCTTTTTTATGGGCACGGGCCGCAGTCTTTACACCGTCTTTGCGGCGGCGTTCGTATAACACCGACAGGCCGTCACGCTGTTCAAACGGCCATAACCCCGGCACTGTGCAGGCAACGACCCGACTCACCCTGCCGCCGGTCGACCAACGTGATCAGGGTTACGCAATGCTCAAGCTTCTCGTCCCCGTCAACGGTTCTCGCCACGCGCTCGACGCGGTTCGCCATGCAGCCTTTCTCTGCCAGGACCGTTGCGCGTCGGACATCGTGCTGCTCAACGTACAGACGCCGATTGAAGGGGGACGCGCCAGCGCCTATCACTCGCTGCAGGCCCTGCGCGAGATTGAGGAACAAAGCGGTGAAGAGGCCCTGCGGCGGGCGCGCGCCATCTTGGACGATGCCGGCGCCCACTACGTTGCCCAGGTGCGGATCGGTCGCGTGGCCGAAACGATCGCGCAAACCGCTGCCGCCAACCAATGCGACATGATCGTCATGGGCTCGGCTGCCCGCTCACCGCTGGGCTCCCTCATGGCCGCCCGGCTGTCCAACCGGTTGATGCGCCTGTCTCGCATTCCGGTGACGCTGGTTCGCTAACCAGTGCGCCCGTACGCAGGACGCTCGTCGTCATGACGCAGCGTTGCCGCCATCCGCGCGGGGTGCCGGCCAACACGTGCGTAGCCATCAAAGTCGACCGCGCCGGAGCCCGCCGCAATGCGCGTGGCCGTATTCCCCGAAATCCGACAACCAAGACCGGCGCTATCCGCTACGGGATGTCCCGCCTTTGCTCGGAGCTGTATCGGGGCCCGGTGTGTCTGGCTCGCGGGCACCCCTGATACAACTGGGGCAGTGATCGCCCGGGCAATCGACCGTTTTTACACGGCGTTTACACCCCTCCCCTGAAGCTTTATCCCGTTTTTATCCCCGCTTCCCTAATGTTGCACTGCACGCAGGCCCTGTGACGGGAGCCTGCCTGCACGCCGCATCCGGCCCCAGTTCACGCGCATCTGCGCCGGGCCGGGCGGCACCTAAAACAACAAGGGAAAGGTCCATGCAAGCCAACGTTTCTTTGCGCGCCACCGTCATGGGTGGCGTTGTCTTCTGTGCCGCAGCACTGTCGAGCGCGGCCGCATTTGCGCAGTCCACTGACGCTGCCCCGGCACCTGTTGCCGCCCCGGCTGCACCTGCCAGCCCGTTGACGGCCAACGTCACGCTGGCCAGCCAGTACCGCTATCGCGGTCTCATGCAGACCAACAACAAGCCTGCCATCCAAGGCGGCGTGGATTACGCGCTGCCCAACGGCTTCTACGTGGGCAACTGGAACTCGTCGATCAGCTGGCTGGGGGATTCCAACCCCAACGTGTCTGCCCCCATCGAGATGGATTTCTACGGCGGCTACAAGACCGAGCTGATGAAGGATGTGCCCATTGATGCGGGCGTGCTGCAGTACTACTACCCGGGCAGCTACCCCGACGGCTACACCCGCCCGCACACCACCGAGGGCTATGCGCAGATCGGCTACGGGCCCGTCACGTTCAAGTATTCGCATGCGTTCTCCAACCTGTTCGGTTTTGCAGATAGCCACCACAGCCAGTACTTCGATCTGTCGGGCAACTTCGACACCGGTTTCTGGGGCCTGACGCTGAACCTGCACGTGGGCTATCAACAAGTGCCGCACCAAGTGGTGCGCACGTCCTATGCCGACTGGAAAGTGGGCGTGACGAAGGATTTTGGTTCGGGCTGGACAGCTTCTTTGAGCTACATCGACACGAATGCATCGCGTCTGGCCTACACCAACACACGTAACAGCTACATGGGCAAGGCAACCGCCCTGCTCGCCGTGACCAAGACGTTCTAACGACCACCACCCGAAGGAAAGGGGAGCGCATATGGACCTCGTTTATCTCGCCGGCCTAGCGGTGCTGGCCCTGGCAGTGGGCGGATTGCTCGCCCTCTCCGGCCGGCTCGCCACCAAAGACCAACCCACCACGCACGCGATGGAGAAACAGCAATGACCTGGCTCTATGTGCTGTCCGGGGCCATCACGGTGGTTCTGCTCGTCTACTTGTTCGTGGCCTTGCTCTGGCCCGAACGTTTCTAACAACACTGCGAGGCACACCATGAATGCGTTCCTCCTCCAGCTGGCGATCTATCTGGTCGTGCTGCTGGTTTTGGCCAAACCGCTGGGCGCGTATATGACCGGCGTGTTTGGTGACAAGCCATCGCGCACGCACTGGCTCGGCCCCGTCGAGCGGCTGTTCTATCGCGTGGCCGGCGTCAACCCGAAGGCCGAGATGGGCTGGAAGCACTACGCACTGGCCGTCATCGTCGTCAACGTGCTGGGCGCGCTGGCGGTGTATGCGCTGCAGCGCGCGCAGCAGTGGCTGCCGCTCAACCCGCAGGGCTTTGGTGCGGTCACGCCGGATTCGTCGTTCAACACGGCGGTCAGCTTTGTCACCAACACCAACTGGCAAGGCTATTCGGGCGAAAGCACGATGAGCTATCTCACGCAGATGCTCGGGCTGGCGGTGCAGAACTTCCTGTCTGCGGCGACGGGCATTGCGGTGGTGATTGCGCTCATCCGCGGTTTTGCGCGCCACTCGGCCAACACCATCGGCAACTTCTGGGTCGACTTCACGCGCTCGACGGTCTATGTGCTGCTGCCGTTGTCGATCATCGTGTCGGTGTTCTTTGTCAGCCAGGGCGTTATCCAGAACTTCGATGGCTACAAGGAGGTGACCACCGTCACCGCCACCACGTACGACAACCCGAAGATGGATGCCAGCGGCCAGCCGATCAAGGATGCCCAAGGCAACCCCGTCACGGAAAAGGCCACCACGCAAACGCAGACCCTGCCGATGGGTCCGATCGCCTCGCAAGAAGCCATCAAGATGATCGGCACCAATGGCGGCGGCCCGTTCAATGCCAACTCCGCGCACCCGTATGAGAACCCCAACGCGCTGACGAACTTCGTGCAGATGCTGTGCATCTTCATCATCCCGGCGGCGCTGTGCTTTACGTTTGGCGGCATGGTGGGCGATGGCCGGCAAGGCTGGGCCGTGCTGGCTGCGATGACGGTGCTGTTTGTGGTGCTCGCCGTCTTCCTGGCATGGGCTGAGCTGCACGCCAACCCGATGCTCACCAACCTTGGCATCGACCAGACCGTGGGCAATATGGAGGGCAAGGAAACGCGCTTCGGCATCGTGGCCTCGTCGCTGTTTGCCACCATCACCACGGCAGCGTCGTGCGGGGCGGTCAATGCCATGCATGACTCGCTGACCGCGCTGGGCGGCTTCGTGCCGATGTTCCTGATGCAACTGGGCGAAGTGGTGTTTGGCGGTGTGGGCTCGGGCCTGTACGGCATGCTGGTGTACGCCATCCTGGCCGTGTTCATCGCGGGCCTGATGATCGGCCGCACGCCGGAATACCTCGGCAAGAAGATCGAGGTGTTCGAGATGAAGATGACGTCGATCGCCATCCTCGTCACGCCGCTGCTGGTGCTGGTGGGCACGGCCGTGGCCGTGGTGGTCACGCAGGGCAAGGCGGGCATCTTCAACCCGGGCACGCACGGCTTCTCTGAAGTGCTGTACGCCTTCTCGTCGGCCGCCAACAACAACGGCAGCGCGTTTGCGGGCCTGTCTGCCAACACGCCGTTCTACAACGTGGCGCTGGGCATCTGCATGTGGCTGGGCCGCTTCTGGATCATCGTGCCGGTGCTGGCCATGGCAGGCACGTTTGCCGCCAAGAAGCGTCTGCCCGTGACGGCCGGCACGCTGCCCACGCATGGGCCGCTGTTTGTGGTGCTGCTGATCGGCTCGGTGCTGCTGGTGGGCGCGCTCACGTACATCCCGGCCCTCGCGCTCGGTCCAATCGCAGAACACCTCGCACGCTAAGCGCACGGCGAGTCGTCTACCCAATATCAACAGGTGCCTTATGGCTATCCGTTATCCCGAATCCGAACCGGCTGTGCGTACGGTCAAGCACAAGCTTGAGCCCACCGCTGGTACTGGTACTGCTGCAGCCACCGAGCCGCAGGCGCACGGCACGCACAAGACGCTGTCTGCCAAGGAGGTGCGCAAGCTGTCGATGTTCTCGTCGGCGCTGGTCAAGCCCGCCATTGTCGATAGCTTCCGCAAGCTGTCGCCGCGCGCGCAGGCCAAGAACCCGGTGATGTTTGTCGTCTACGTCGGCAGCATCCTCACCACCATCCTGTGGGTGATGGCGCTGCGCGGCCAGGCCGAAGCGCCGGCGGGCTTCATCCTCGCCGTGTCGGTGTGGCTGTGGTTCACGGTGTTGTTCGCCAACTTTGCCGAAGCGCTGGCCGAGGGCCGCAGCAAGCAGCAGGCGGCATCGCTGCGCGGCATCAAGACCACGGTGCAGGCCAAGGTGCTGGCGGATGCAGGCCGCCGTGACCGTGTGGAAGCACGCGCCGCCACCGCCCTGCGCCGTGGCGACATCGTGCTCATCGAAGCCGGCGACATGGTGCCCGGCGACGGCGAGGTCATCGAAGGCGTGGCCTCGGTGGACGAAAGCGCCATCACCGGCGAATCGGCACCGGTCATCCGCGAATCGGGCGGGGATTTCTCGTCCGTGACCGGTGGCACGCGCGTGCTCTCGGACTGGATCATCGTGCGCATCACCGCCAACCCCGGCGAGAGCTTCCTGGATCGGATGATCTCGATGGTGGAAGGCGCCAAGCGCCAGAAGACGCCGAACGAGCTGGCGCTGACGATTCTGCTGGTGAGCCTGACCATCATCCTGATGCTGGCGACCGTCACGCTGCTGCCGTACTCGATCTTCTCGGTGGAAGCGATGAAGGCAGGCTCACCGATCACGATTACCGTGCTCGTGGCGCTGCTGGTGTGTCTGATCCCGACCACCATCGGCGGGCTGCTCTCCGCCATCGGCGTGGCCGGCATGAGCCGCATGATGCAGGCCAACGTGATCGCCACGTCGGGCCGCGCCGTAGAGGCGGCTGGTGATGTGGATGTGCTGCTGCTCGACAAGACCGGCACGATCACACACGGCAACCGTCAGGCATCGCGCTTCATCCCGGCGCCGGGCGTGACGGCCAAGCAGTTGGCCGAGGCGGCATGGCTGTCGTCGCTGGCCGATGAAACGCCGGAAGGCCGCAGCATCGTCACGCTCGCGCGCAACCTGGGCGAGGCGTCCATCGATGAAGCTGCCCTTGCGAAGACGCAGCCCGTGTACGTCGCCTTCTCTGCGCAAACGCGCATGAGCGGTATCAACGTTGGGCACAACGGGGAGGCCCGTCAGATCCGCAAAGGGGCGGCCGATGCGATTCGCACGCACGTGACGCTGTTGGCTGGCAAGTTTCCCGATGCCGTGTCGACTGCCGTCGATGACGTCGCGCGCCAAGGCGGCACGCCGCTGGTGGTGTCCGACAACGACCGCGTGCTCGGCGTGGTGGAGCTGAAGGACATCGTGAAGGCCGGCATTCGCGAGCGCTTTGCCGAGCTGCGCCAGATGGGCATCAAGACGGTGATGATCACCGGCGACAACCGCTTGACCGCCGCGTCCATCGCGGCGGAAGCGGGCGTCGACGACTTCATTGCCGAAGCCACGCCCGAGACCAAGCTGGCGCTCATCCGCGAACAGCAGGCGCAGGGCCGGCTCGTTGCCATGACTGGTGACGGCACCAACGATGCGCCTGCCTTGGCACAGGCTGACGTGGCCGTCGCCATGAATAGCGGCACGCAGGCCGCCAAGGAGGCCGGCAACATGGTCGACCTGGATTCCAGCCCGACCAAGCTGATCCAGATTGTCGAGATCGGCAAGCAGATGCTGATGACGCGCGGCTCGCTCACCACGTTCTCGATCGCCAATGACGTGGCGAAGTATTTCGCGATCATCCCGGCCGCGTTTGCGACCACGTACCCGCAACTCGCCGCGCTGAACGTGATGCACCTGGCGACGCCCGCATCGGCCGTAATGAGCGCGGTGATCTTCAATGCGCTGATCATCGTGTTCCTGATTCCGCTGGCGCTCAAGGGCGTGAAGTACCGCGCGCTGGGGGCCGCCACGCTGCTGCGCCGCAACCTCTTGATCTACGGCCTGGGCGGCCTGCTGCTGCCCTTCCCGGGCATCAAGATCATCGACATGTTCCTGGCCGCGATGGGCTGGGTTTAAGGAAGGAGTGCATTCATGGCAACCACAACTCAAGCGCGTCAACCTGTTCAGGCCGACGTGCCGCAACAAGGTGGGCTGCTGCGTGCGGCGCTGGTGGTGTTTGTTGGGCTGTCGCTCATTACCGGCGTGCTGTATCCGGTGGTGGTGACGGGGGTTGGCAAGGCGCTGTTTCCGGCGCAGGCCGGCGGCTCGATCATCGAGCGTCATGGCAAGGCCGTTGGCTCGTCGTTGATCGGGCAGAACTTTGATACGCCGGAGTATTTCTGGGGGCGGATCTCGGCGACGGCGCCGAACCCCTATAACGCGCAGGCGTCAAGCGGCTCCAACCTGGGGCCGAGCAACCCGGCGCTGACGGAGGCGGCCAAGGCGCGGATTGCGGCGCTCAAGGAAGCGGACCCGACGAACACTGCGCCGATTCCGGCGGATCTTGTGACGGCATCCGCTAGCGGGCTGGACCCGGAGATCAGTCCTGCTGCTGCGGCGTACCAAGTAGAGCGTGTGGCCAAGGCTCGCCACATGTCGCCTGATCTGGTGAAGAAGGTGGTGGCTGAGAACACCAAGGGGCCGGTGCTTGGGGTGTTTGGCGAGCCGGTCGTCAACGTGTTGGAGCTGAATCTGGCGTTGGATGATTTGAAGTGAGGGTTTTGAGTCGGGCCTTGATGGTATGTCCCCGGTTTTCGTGCCCTGCCGGGCCCGACTCACTTTCTTTGGCAAGACAAAGAAAGTGAGTCAGCCCCGGCAGGGGATGAAACAAGGGATGCACCACAAGAACAAAAAGCACCCAAAATACAAACCATGCCAGCCGACCAGCGCCCGAACCCCGACCAACTCCTAGCCGAACTTCAATCCGGCAAGGAACAGTCCGCCCGCGGCAAACTCCGCATCTACTTCGGCGCCTCGGCTGGTGTAGGCAAAACCTACGCGATGCTGGCAGCAGCCAAGGCCGCGCGCGCAGCCGGCATCGACGCCATCATCGGCCTGGTCGAAACCCACGGCCGCGCCGAAACCGCCGCGCTGGTCGCCGACCTCGAACACCTTCCCACTCGCCAGATCGAATACAAGGGCCGCACGCTGCCCGAGTTTGATCTCGATGCCGCGCTGGCGCGAAAGCCCGCACTCATCCTCGTCGATGAACTGGCGCACTCCAACGTGGCGGGCTCGCGCCACCCAAAGCGCTGGCAGGACATTGAAGACCTGCTCGCCGCCGGCATCGATGTCTGGACCACCGTCAACGTCCAGCATCTCGACAGCCTGAACGAGGCCGTCGGCAGCATCACCGGCATCCGCGTGTGGGAAACCGTGCCGGACGCGGTGTTCGATGCGGCCAACGAAGTCATCCTCGTCGACCTGCCGGCCGATGAACTGCTGCGCCGCCTGGCCGAGGGCAAGGTCTACATGCCCGAGCAGGCGCAGCATGCGGCGCGCAATTTCTTTCGCAAGGGCAACCTCATCGCGCTGCGCGAACTCGCCCTGCGCCGCACCGCCGATCGCGTCGACGACGACGTGCAGGCCTACCGCCGCGCGCGCCGCATTGAAAACGTCTGGCGCACGCGAGAAACCGTCGTCGCCTGCCTGGACCCGCAGGGCGATGGCGAACAGGTCATCCGCAGCGCTGCGCGCCTCGCGGCCCAGCTTGAATGCGATTGGCATGCCGTGGCCGTGGTGATGCCGCATCTGCGCGCCGCCGATGCACGCACCGAGCGTTTGCATGCCCTGCTCAAGCTGGCCGAAGATGCCGGCGCCAAGGTGGAGACGCTGGCCGGCACCAACGCCGTCGAGGCGATCACTGGTTATATCCGCCGCCACAACATCACCAAGGCGGTGATCGGGCGGCCGCCGGAGAAGCGCTGGCGATCGGCGCGCGCGGTCGTCGTTGCGCTGCGGCTGGCGATCGGGCTGGAGCGCCGGTTGCCCAGCGGTGACTTTGCCGAGGCGCTGGCGCGGCACTGCCCCGAGGTCGACGTGATTCGCGCCGCGGCGGACCCGGCGCATATCCAGCTCCAGCCGCGTGCTGCAGAGGTCGGCCGTGCTGATGTGCGCAGCGAAGCCCAGCGCGCGGCCGATGCGCAGGCCGGTTGGCTCAAGCCGGCTTACGTGGCCGCGTGCGTGTATGTGGGCGTGGCGACAGCGTTGTCCAGCCTCGTGCGGCCGGTGTTCGACCTGGCCAACATCGTCATGCTGTTCCTGGCGGCGGTGGTGGCGGTGGCGATGCGCCATGGGCGGGGTCCGGCAGCGCTGGCTTCGGTGCTGTCGGTGGCGCTGTTCGATTTCTTCTTCGTGCCGCCACGTTTTTCCTTCGCCGTGAGTGACGTACAGTACCTGCTGACCTTTGGGGTGATGCTGGCGGTCGGCATGCTGGTGGGCCAGTTGACGGCAGGCTTGCGTGAACAAGCGGAGGTAGCGGTGCAGCGCGAGGCGGCGGCACATGCGCTGTATGAGGCCGCGCGGGAGTTGTCTGCCGCGCTCACGCTGGACCAGATCGTCAGCATCGGCGGACGCTTCGTCAACGCAACGTTTGGCGGGCGCTGTGCATTCTTCTTCGTCGGGCTCGATGGGCGGCTCGGCGCACCGCAAGTCGCCAAGCCGGAAGGCAGCACCGATGCGCCGTCCGGCATGCCCAACCTGGACCGCGTGCTGGCCGATTGGACGTATCAGCACGGCCAGCCTGCCGGTACGGGCACGCATACGCTGCCGTCGGGCTCGGTGCTGTATCTGCCCTTGAAGGCGCCGATGGCCATTCGCGGTGTGCTGGCCGTGGAGCCCGAAACCTTCCAGGTTCTCGCCCAACCCGACAACCGCCGCCAGATCGACGCCTGCGCCACGCTTATCGCGATTGCCATCGAGCGCGTGCATTACGCCGAAGTCGCCCGCGACGCCTTGGTGCGGATTGAATCGGAGCGGCTGCGCAATTCGCTGCTGGCCGCCGTGTCGCACGACTTGCGCACGCCGCTCACAGGCCTGGTGGGAATGGCCGAGACGCTGCTACGAGCGCAGCCGCCCTTGCCCGCGCTGCAGGCCGAAGCCGCGGCCGCCATCGGGCAGCAGGCTCAGCGCATGCGTACGATGGTCACCAACCTGCTCGACATGGCGCGCCTGCAGAACCAGGACGTCAAGCTGCGGCTCGAGTGGCAATCGATCGAAGAGCTGGTGGGTGCGGCGCTTCAGGCGAATCCGCTTCCCGATCATCGTGTGGTGGTGGATCACCTCGCAGCCTTGCCGCTCATCCGCTGCGATGGGCCGTTGATGGAGCGCGTGCTGTCGAATCTGCTGGAGAACGCGGGCAAGTTTGCGCCGGCAGGTACCGAGGTCCGCGTCTCCGGCGAGATCGTCCACGACGAAGCGCGCGGCAACGAACTGCGCCTGCGGGTGCGCGACCACGGGCCGGGTGTGCCCGCCGGTTCGGTGCGCACCATCTTCGAGAAGTTCACGCGCGGCGAAAAGGAATCGGCCACCACGGGCGTCGGCCTGGGCTTGGCGGTGTGCGAGGCGATCGTCAGCGCGCATCACGGCCGCATCTGGGTGGAGGCGCCGGCCGATGGCGGCGCGTGCTTCGTCGTCGCCCTGCCCGCCGCCGAGCCGCCGCCTGTGGAAGACGCCGAGCCCATCGCCTAGCCTGGCTGCACCGTTGCAGGGCATATGGACATGCCGAAAAAGTCGTTCGGTTACATACGCCGCTATGACAGGATCACGTCACACGCCCGCTATCCGCGGGCGGATTTCATTCACGACAAGATCCACGAGGTTTCTCCATGTCCCTGTTCTCCCGCCTTGCGCGCGTGGCCGTACCGGCCATCGCCTTTGCCGTCGCCACCGCCGCCAACGCCGACACCAAGCAGATCAAGCTCGGCACCATGAGCGGCCCCGATGCGCAAATCTGGGAAGTCGTTCAGAAGGTCGCCAAGAAGGACGGCCTCGACGTCAAGATCATCGAGTTCAACGACTACGCCCAACCCAACCCCGCGCTCGATTCGGGCGACCTGGACGCCAACGGCTTTCAGCATCAGCCCTTCCTCGACAGCCAGATCCAGGCGCGCCACTACAAGATTGTCAATGTGGGCCTGACGTATGTGGCGCCGATGGGCTTTTACTCGAAGAAGGTCAAGTCGCTCGCGCAGCTCAAGGAAGGTGCCAAGGTCGGTATCCAGAACGATCCGTCCAACGGCAACCGCGCGCTGCTGCTGCTGCAAAAGGTAGGCGTGATCAAGCTGAAGGCGGGTGCCGGCACGAACGGCAACAATGCGACCCCGCGTGATGTGGTCGAGAACCCGAAGAAGATCAAGCTGATCGAGCTGGATTCGGCGCAACTGCCGCGCTCGCTGGATGATCTGGACGCCGCTTCGATCAACACCGACTACGCGGTCAAGAACGGCCTGACGCCCACCAAGGACGCCATCGCACTGGAAGATCGCCAGGGGCCGTACGCCAACCTGATCGCCGTGCGTGAAAAAGACAAGGATCAGCCGTGGGTGAAGACGCTGGTGCGCGCCTACCAATCTGAAGACGTACGCAAGTTCATCGACACGCAGTTCAAGGGCGCGATCCTGCCGGCGTTTTAAGTTCCCACGCTAAGTCAGCGGTTACTTTCGCGAACTGACCCGAGATTGAAGCGCGGCGCGCCGCTGGCTCAGCTTAGCCGGCGGTGCGCCAAGTCATTTGCTGCGATGCAGCAGTGTGTGACGGTTGCAATCGTTTCCGTCACACGTGGTGCGCTGGCAACGCTTGTAGCTTCTCGTTACATTAAGTAGTTCTACGTTATTGCAACGCAACAAACGATTCGCTATAGTAGGAACTGTCTCCTCCACCCTCCTTGGTGGATTGTGGCCCGAGCACCTGGTGCTCGGGCTTTTTTCTTTGGCGCGCGGCTTTTGTTCTTTTTCCGGTCGCCTTGCATCTCGGCCGGTTCCGGCTACCCTGAATTCTTGATTTTTCTGCGCGTTTTGCTCGGCGACGTTGCCCGATAGCAACGAGCGCAGCTTTTTCAAGCGTGCACTTCGAACCGCGCTTCGATCGCCAAAGCGCGTCAGAGCGATGTCTATCCAAAGCGTTGTTTGAATCACCTTGTTGCTGCGAATGTGCGCGTAACGGTGTGCTTTGTGCAGCTAACATCGCGAAATTGCGTCAGTTTTTGTCCTACAAGCCTTTCGGCGAACCCCGGACAGTCTGACAGCACCCCCTCCACTAAACTTCACCTTGCTCTCTCTTTAGAGAGCACTCCCCCCCTTTTGAGCCCGCCCCTGTTGCGGGCTTCATTTTTTTCGGGCACGATTTCTTGCATCCCGACGCTGTCGACACCGGCGCCGGAAGCTCAAAAGGTTGGGGGAATCTCTCAAGGCCCGCGCAGTTAAAAAGCTGCGCGGGCTTTGTTTTTTCTGGCGCCGCGTGCTGACTTCGCCTGACAAGGCCCCCGGGCGGTGATTCAATGGCGGCTGATGGTGCCGGCACACAGCGCAAACGGGATGCGCCTCGGCCCGATACCGACAACAACAAGGACTAGCCGATGGAAGGTTTCGCGCAACTCGCCGTGCTGGTGGTGGATGACCACCCCGTGCAACGGGCTGCCGCCCGGCAACTGCTCCATACGCTGGGCGTGCAGCAGATCCTGACCGCGTGCGACGGCCGCGAGGCGCTCTACCTCCTGCAGCTTTGCCACGTCGATCTGGTGCTGTGCGACATCGACATGCCCGCGATGAACGGTCCCGAACTGATGGAGCAGATGCACTTGCGCGGCGGCCGCATCTTTCCGCGACAGGCTCCCGTGTGGGCGTGGGTCAGTGCGATGGATGCGCCAATCGTCGAGTCGCATGTCAGCCTGGCCGATGCGATCGGGTTGACGCGCACGCGCGGCGTGCAGAAGCCGCTGCGGCCTGCACACGTGCTGCCGCTGCTGGAAGAAGCAGCCGCGCGCGAACGGGACCGGGCGCCTGCCGCAACCGCCGGCTTGCCGCAGTTTTCTGACGACGAACTTGCCGCGCTTATCCACGAAACGCCCGAGCAGATCGAGGTCGTATTCCAGCCCCAGCACGATCTGGCCAGCAACCAGATCGCCGGCGCCGAGGCGCTCTGCCGCTGGATGCACCCGGTGCATGGGCGCGTGTCGCCCGCTGCGTTCGTGCCGCGCCTGGAAGCGCTGGGGCTGGCGGACGGCCTGTTCTTCCACGTGTTGGAGCATTGCGTGCGCGTGCAGCACGCGCTGTCCGCGCATGCGTACCCCGTTTCGATTGGCGTGAATGCGTCTGCGCAGACGCTGAGCCGGGCCGGCACCGTAGACCGCATCGAAGCGATCGTGCGCGGGGCGCGCATTGCGCCGACGGCGATCGCCATCGAACTGACGGAAGACTCGCCCGTGCCTGATGCCGCGCAGCTCACCATCGCGCTCAACCGCTTGCGCCTGCTGGGCCATCCTCTGGCCATCGACGATTTTGGCGTGGGCATTGCCACGCTCAAGCTGCTGGCCGATCTGCCTTTCACCATCCTCAAGATCGATCGCTCGTTTACAGCCGCGGTGGACCAGGCCAGCCAGCGCGGCGTGATCTGCCGCACGATGATCGAGCTGGCGCGCGCGCTGCATCTCGAGTGCATTGCCGAAGGGGTGGAAACCGAAGCGCAGCGCCAGACGCTGCGCGCTTTGGGCTGTGCGACCGGGCAAGGCTATCTGTGGGCGGCACCACTGTCCGTGACCGCGTTTCTTGCGCACGTGCAGGCGGCGGCTTAAGGGCGAACGCCACCGCGTCATTCAGTTTTCCTCAACCCAGATAAAAGCAGCTTCTGCCCCGAAAGGTTACGCGGAGCCAAAGTAAGAAAAGTCTGATCCCGCAGGGCATATCCGGTGAGTAAGGTACCGGCTCCTTTCAGCGGCGCTCCTGACTTCCATGACGGCTCCGATCTCTTCCACCCTGTTGCTCGCCGCGCCGGCCATGTCCTCCACGGCGACGCGCCTGACCTGACGGCGTGCGCATGTGCCCTGTCCTCTCGATCGTGCTGGCAGACGATCATCCGGTGATTCTCATGGGGCTGGCGGCGGCCATTGGGCAGTTTCCACAGCAGCAGGTCGTCGCACAGGCACACGACGGGCGCGAGCTGATGCAGGTGCTTGCGCACATCGACTGCAACGTCATCGTTACGGACTACAACCTGGGTGGCGAACCTGCCTTCGATGGCATGCAACTGCTGGCGCGCCTGCGTCAGCAGCATCCCAGGTGCGGCATCGTCGTCTGCACGATGGTCCGCAATCCGGCGCTGTTACGCGCCATGCGGCAGATTGGCGTGGCTTGCATCGTCAGCAAGAACGATGACTTTGTTCATGCCGGACACGCCGTCATGGCGGCCGCGCGCGGCGTGCGCTATGACAGCCCGCGCATTCTGGAAGAGCTGGGCCTCGGTTCCAACGACCGGAATGGGTTCGAGCGGCTGAGCGCACGTGAGCGGGAAGTGCTTCGCCTGTATGCCGCGGGCACGGCCGTGTCGGACATCGCACAGATGCTCGGTTCGAGCGTGAAGACCGTCAGCACGCAGAAGGCCGTGGCCTTGCGCAAGCTGGGCCTGGTGCGCGAAATCGATCTCTTTCAGTACGCCCGCGCCAGCGGGCTGACAGCGCCCCGCTGAGCGCCGGTCATCAACTTGCCTGGCGATGCCTCGGCACGGCTTGCGCCGGTGCGATGGTGGTGCCGGATGCTTGCGCGGGTGCTGCGTCCACACCCATCAGCCAATTGAACAACGGCGTTGCCAGCAACGCACCGACCAGTTGCGCCAGCATGTAGCCCGGGACATCGCCGGGGCGGATGCCGGAGGGGCCGTCGGTCAGCGCGCAGGCAAGGGCCAACGCGGGGTTGGCCAGCGATGACGACGACGTGAACCAGTATCCGGCCGCGATATAGGCGGCCACCACCAGCGGCAATTGCTGTGGCGCATGACGGCCGCATGCCATGCCAACCCCGATCAGTCCGAACGTTGCCAGCGCTTCGCTCCACCACAGCGCGGGCCCTGTAGCGGCGTGCGTGCCTGCTGCCCACGCCGGCATGCCGAACATGGCATGCGCGGCTGCCACACCCAGCGCGGCGCCCACGGCCTGTGCAGCCAGATAGGCCAGCGCCTCATGCCCACGCAGACCGCCCCGCAGCAACGCGGAAAGCGTGACCGCCGGGTTCAGGTGCGCCCCCGACACTGGCGCGAACACCGTCAGCAGCGCCAGCAAACCGGCGCCGCCGGCCAGCGATTGCGCCAGCAGCGTCCAGGTGGCATCGCCGCCGGAGAGCCGGCTTGCGTGGATGCCCGTGCCGATCACCACCGCAATCAGCAAGGCCGTACCAAGCCCTTCCGCGACGATGCGGCGAGCCAGGGACGGTGTAGCAGACATGGCCGAAGCCGCGGTACGAAGGTGGGAAACAGTGGCCATGCGGGAAGGAGGCGAGCAATGCCAAGCGCATCGCGCGGGAGTGTGGAATCACCGCTGCGGCCGATCAATGCACACGGGCGCGCTTGTGTCGCGCGCCCGAGTATCGAATGGTGGAAGTGGTTTGATGGTGCGGCTCAGGCCGGACTTGCCGCGCTAGCGGCCGCCAGTTGCCGCTGCTGTGCCCCGAGCCGCGCAAAGCCCACGGCCGCTGCGCCGAGCGCTGCCAGCATGGCGATGCATCCCGCCATCGTGCCGCGCGCCATGCCGTTGGCACCGCCGGCAGCGGCAAAGGTGAAATACAGCCCGCCGATACAGGCGACGCCCAGTGCGCCTGCCAACTGCTGCGCGGTAATCAGCAGCCCCGCCGCTGCGCCGGCCTGCGTACGCGCAACGCCCGTCAGCACCAGGCCGATCAGCGGGACGACGACCAGGCCTTGCCCTGCCCCGTACAGCGCCACGGCAATCCCGATGCGCATCATGCTCGGCGCGGCGGGGTGCGCCCATTCCGTCCCGAATCCCGCCAGCAGCACCAGCAGCCCCAACGCCATCAGGCCGAGGCCCGCCAGCAGCGCGCGAACGCCATAGCGCCGCACCAGCGCATTGGCCACCCGCGACGTGATCAGGAAGGTGATGGCCAGCGGCAGGATGGCCACACCCATGCGCACGGCTGACAGCTGCCGCCCGTTCTGCAGATACAGCGTCAGCACCAGGAAGAACGCCATCATCCCGATGTAGTGCAGCGCCGACGCCGTCAGGCCCGTCATGAAGGCGCGATGCTGCAGCAAGGAGGGCGGCAGCAGCGGCGTCCCGCCGGCGCGGTCGACACGGGCCTCGAGCTGCTGGAACGTTGCCATGCCCAGTACGCCTACGACCAGCAGTGCCAGGGTCCACACCGGCCAGTGCAGCTCGCGGCCGAACAGCAGCGGCAGCAGCACGGCGGCCACGCTGACGGCCATCCACGCCACGCCGACGGTATCGAGATGCACCTTTGCCGCGTCGGGGCTTGGGTGCGGGATCCAGCGCCCGCCCAGCAGCGCGGCCGTCAGCCCGACCGGTACGTTGATCAGGAAGGCCGCGCGCCAGCCCAGCCCGGCGATGTCGGCGCTGGTGAGTGCGCCGCCCACCAGCAACCCGGCCGCCCCGCCGGTACCCATCACCAGGCCGAAAATCGACAGCGCGCGGTCGCGCTCGGCGCCGGCAAAGAGCGCCTGCACGCTCGCCAGCACCTGCGGCACCATCATCGCGGCGGACAGGCCCTGCGCGAAACGCCATGCGATCAGCGCCGCCGCGCTGCCCGCCAGCCCACAACCGGCCGAGGTGGCGGTAAAAGCGACGAGACCGAGCAGGAACACGCGCCTGCGCCCGAACAGATCGCCCAGACGGCCGCCAGTGATGAGCAGAATCGCGTAGCCAAGCTGGTACACCGCCAGCACGGCCTCGAGTTGTGCGGGTGTGGCATGCAGGCTCGTGCGGATACTCGGGATCGCCACATTGGCAATGAACGCATCGACGATGAACATGAATTGCGCCGTCACCATCACTCCAAAGGCGAGCCAGCGGCGGGGTTCCGATACGGAGGAAGCAGAAGAAGGGTGAGTCACGATCGGCTCCGGAAAGTGGGATGAACGCAGCGTAGGTGCGCGAGCCGATTCGATGCAGAGCTAGGATTAACCTAGGATTAGCTTGTCCCTCCCACCCGCACATGCCAGCGTGTGTAATACCGCCATGGACGATTTCACCGCCGACCTTGCGCCCTTACCCGCCGCGCCCCGCAACGAGCTGGGCGAGTTCCTGCGCAGCCGCCGCAGCCATCTGCGCCCGCAGGACGTGGGGCTGCCCGAGGGCAGCGGGCGCCGCCGCACCGCGGGCCTGCGCCGCGAAGAAGTCGCGCAACTCGCCAACATCAGCATCGACTGGTATGTGCGTATCGAGCAGGGGCGCGACGTGCGGCCTTCCGTGGCGACCATCGAGGCGATCGGGCGGGCGCTGAAGCTGTCTTCGGACGAGCGCGCGCACATGCGGGGCCTGGCGCGTGCCGAATCCGTTTTGACGGGCGCCGGCGCGGGAGCGGCCGGGCGTTCCACGGCCGAGGCGGTGCCGGATGTCTTGCGGCGCGCCGTCGCCGGCATGGCGCTGCCCGCCCACGTGCGCAGCTACCGCACCGAACTGCTGTGCTGGAACGAGGCGACCTCGCAGCTCTTCATGGATTTCGGCACGATGCCGCCGGAAGACCGCAACTCGCTGGTCTACATGTTTCTGTACGCCAACGCGCGCGAGCGTTTTGTCGAGTGGGAAAACGAGGCGCGCAGGATGCTGGCGAAGTTTCGCGCGGTGTACGACCCGCATGCAGATGACCCGGTGCTCGTGGCGCTGGTCGACCGGCTGCGCACCTGCAGCCGCGAGTTCGATACCTGGTGGCGCCAGCACGAAGTGCGCGCCCAGCGTGCAGAACATAAGCTGATCCGCACGCCCGGCGGCCAGGTCGTCCGCTACGACTACATCGGCCTGCCGGTAATGGAAGACCCGCGCCTGCGCATGGTGCTGTACGTGCCCGTCGAGGACGGGGCCTGAACGCTCAGGCCGTCAAGGCCGAGAGGATGGTGCTGGTATCGCGCACGCGGCCCAGTCGCGGGAATACGTTCTCCACCGACGACCGATGCATCGCCGCATCGTTCGAACTCATCGCATCTTCGGCCAGCACCAGCGCGTAGCCGTGCTCCCACGCGGCGCGCGCGGTCGATTCCACGCCCACATGCGTCGAGATACCGCCCAGCACGATCGTGGTGATGCCGCGACGGCGCAGTTGCAGATCCAGCTCGGTGCCGTAGAACGCGCCCCACTGGCGCTTGGTGATCTGGATGTCAGTGGGTGCGACTTCCAGCTCGGCGGGCTGTTCCCACCATTGCGGCGGCAGACCGCCCGGCTGTGTAGGCGCGGGCCGGTCGACGGGCTGGCGCGGCGCATCGGCGTAGTCCGGCGCCCACCCCACGCGCACCAGCACCACGGGCGCAGCCAGCTCGCGAAAGCGCTTGGCGAGCCTGGCGGACGCACTCAATACCTGCTCGGCCGAGTGCGGCCCCTGGGCAAACGGCAGGATGCCGCGTTGCAGGTCGATCAACACCAGCGCGCTGGTTTTCGCAGACAAGGCAGACAGGGTTTGCAGCGGTTCAGGCATCAGATGCTCCAGGTGAATGGGGTTACGGGCGGCGGATGACACACGTTGCCGTGGCATGCGCGAGCAATGTGCCGTCCTGCGTCTTGAGCGTGCCCTCCGACACGCCGATCGTGCGCGAGAGATGCAGCACGCGCCCAACGGCCACCAGCGGCGTATCCACCGGCACGGCCTTTACCATCTTCACGTTCAGGTCAACCGTGCCGTAGCCGACGCCGGCTTCCAGCATCGAATGCACGGCGCAGCCGGTCACGGAGTCGAGCACCGTCGCCGCAAAGCCACCGTGCACACCGCCCAGCGGATTGAGGTGGCGCTTGTCGGCCTGGGCACCGAAGTGCACGGTGCCTGCTTCGATGACATCCATCGTCATCGGGATGGTTTCGCTGATGGACGCGCGCGGGAGATCACCGTGCGACATGGCCTGCAGCAGTTGCAGGCCGGTCATTTGGGACGGATGCATGGGCGGGGTCTGGTGGAGGTGAGATGAGACGAGGTGACTCAAGACTCTACCGCGAGGCCGATTGCCGGGGCTGCAATGCATTGCATTGGGCGACGCAACAACCGCGCGTCTGCGCATGCCCCAATACGGGTAGACCCTAGCGTTGCGCGCACGCCGACGCGAAAGGCTCCAGAAAGGTGCCCCCTTCTACGCTCGCCCAGCGATTGCATCGGCGGCCTGACCCACTGCCGTTGCGCGTTTCCCGAAGCCGGCATCACGACCGGACACCATCACCCACAAAGGAAGGAGACTTCAATGTCCCGCATCAAGTTTGCCCTTGCGGCAACTGCAGCTGCCGCGGCCACGCTGGCCGCCAGCGCCGCCCATGCCCAGTCAAACGTGACGCTTTACGGCCTGATCGACACCACCATCAGCACCGTCAACAACACCAACGCCGCGGGCGCACGCACCACCGGTTTCCAGGTGCCTTGGTTCTCGGGCAGCCGCTGGGGCCTGACCGGCAAGGAAAACCTGGGCGGCGGTACGTCGGCCATCTTCAAGCTGGAATCGGAATTCGAAACGCCGACCGGCAACATGGACACCCCGGGCGTGTTGTTCAACCGCGACGCCTGGGTGGGTCTGTCGAGCGAATCGCTGGGCAAGCTGACCTTCGGCCGCCAGAACGCGATTGCGCGTGACATCTCTGGCATCTACGGCGACCCGTACGGCAGCGCTAGCGTCACGCTGGATGAAGGCGGCTACACCAACGTCAACAACTTCAAGCAACTGATCTTCTACGCAGGCAGCGCAACGGGCACACGTCTGAACAACGGCGTAGTGTGGAAGAAGCTGTGGGATGGCCGCTTCTTTACCGGCTTGGCCTATCAGTTTGGCGAAGTGCCGGGCCAGTTCACGCAAGGCACCACCGAATCGTTGGCGCTGGGCTACAACGGCGACAACTTCCACCTCGCAGGCTTCGCGCAACAAGCGAAGGTCAACGGCTTCATGGACCGCTCGTACTCGGTGGGCGGCAACGTGATCTTCGGCATGTTCCGCGTGAACGCCGGCTACTTCCACTACACCGGCGAGCAACCGGCCGCACTGGGCAACCGCAAGGACGACGCCTACACCGTGTCGCTGAAGATCGCTCCGCAAGGCGCCTTCGACTACGAAATCGGCTACCAGATCATGAAGGCCGGCAACGCCGCGTTCAGCGCCGATGGCAACACGCTCAACGCTTATGCCAACGTCGCGGGTGCCACGGCAGCGGGCAGCGGCCGCAAGAACACGCTGTACGGTTCGGTGTTCTACCACGTGTCCAAGCGCACGGAGTTCTACGTCGCGGCTGACTACATGAAGCTGAAAGATCAGTACATCGTGGGCGGCACCAACGGCCACAACAGCCAGACGGAGTTCGCCGTCGGTATGCGCACGCGCTTCTAAGCGCCTGTTTGGCTTGAGCTAGCGGCGCTCGCGCACCTGATCGACAAACCTGTTGGTGTAGGTGCGCGAGAGGTCGATGTGCTTGTCGCGCGCGTTGGCATTGCTGGCGGCAAGGACGCGCAGGACGGTGGGTGGGCCGTCGTCCGGCATGCGTCCGTCGGTGCTGAAGGTGGGCAACGCGGCGGCAAGCGCTCTTGTGTACAGCTCGGGATGATCGCGCCGGAATTCAGGCGGCATGCGGGCGGCGATGTCTTCTGCACCATGCGTGTGCAGGTAATGCAGGGTACGCACGAATGCGCGGGCCAGTTTGGCAGCGATGTCCGGATGCGCTTCCAGCCATGCGGTCTGCAGGTACAGGCACGCGGCCGGGTACGAACCGCCGAGCGCCGCTCGTGTGCTCTCGAGCGTACGCAAGTCGAGCAGCACGCGCGCTTCGCCGCCGTGCAAGAGGCGCGAGACCGTCGGGTCGGTGGTCATGCCGGCATCGATGCGGCCGTTGCGCAGCGCAGTGACGAAACTGCGTTCCGCGCCAACCGGCAGCATGGTGTAGTCGCCGGCCGAGAGCCCCTGCTGCACCATCAGGTAGCGCGTGAGAAAGCTCGTGGATGCGCCCAGCCCCGTCACGCCCAGCGTGCGGCCGCGCAAGTCACGCATCGACTGCACCGTCGCCGGCAAGCGTGTCGACACGACTTCCGCTTCGCCCGGCACCTGGCTGAATACGACAATGGCGCGCACTTCCTTGCCCTTGGCCTGGAGGTCGATGGTGTGGTCATAGAAGCCGACCACGCCTTGCGCAAAGCCGGTGAGCAGTTCGCTTTCCGCATCAACGCCGGCGGGCTGCGAGAGCAGTTCCACATCGAGCCCTTCGTCGCGGAAATAGCCCAGACGTTGCGCCAGCGTGGCCGGCAGGTAGATCATCTTGGCGGTGCCGCTGACCATGAGCGTCAAGCGCGTCGGGTCTTGTGCGAGGGCATGCGAAGTTGCCACTGCCAGAAGGGCAGCGAGCCACGGCGTGATCCAGCCCCGGACCCCGCGTGCGCGGGCGGTCCTGCAGGTAAAAACACCCATTGAGTTGTCTCCGGCTCTTTTGTAGATATCGGTATCGCGCGGTCCGGGTCTGGCGAGTGATGCCTCCGGCGCGCGTAGGCAGCCGCCACCATTCTAGGAAGCGGCAACCCACAAATCGCTTTCATTTTTCGGACGCGCTGTTTTCGCATGAAGCTGCTCCTGATCGAAGACAACGCCCCGCTGGCGCACTGGCTGTCGGAAGCCCTGCGCCGCGCCCAATTCACCGTGGATCACGCCAGCGATGGCGAATCCGCCGATACCCTGTTGCTGACGCAACACTACGACGTCGTGCTGCTCGATCTGCAATTGCCCACGTTGTCGGGGCAAGGTGTATTGCAACGTTTGCGCGGCCGGCGCAACCCGGTGCCGGTGCTCATCCTGACAGCCAGCGGCGGGATCGACGACAAGGTCGCCTGCCTGGGTGCCGGCGCCGATGACTACCTCGTCAAGCCGTTCGAGATTCGCGAGCTGATTGCGCGGATCCAGGTGCTGGTGCGGCGCAGCACGCCGGACCAATCCGTCGAGCTGCAATGCGGCGACCTGACGTACCACACCGGCAGCCGTACCTTCAATCTGGCCGGCCAGCCCCTGGTGCTGCCCGCACGCGAGCATACGGTGCTTGAAATTCTGATGCTCAAGCTGGGTCGCACGGTGTCCAAACCGGCGCTGGTGAACGGCGTGTTCGGTATGGACGATGAAGCCAGCCCCGAGGCCATCGAAATCTATATCCACCGTCTGCGCAAGAAGCTGGAGCATTCCGCCGCTACCATCGTCACGCTGCGCGGTCTTGGTTACCTGCTGCGCGATGCCTCCGCCGCGCAGTCCTGATCAAGCGCCGGCGCAGTCCGCTCCGGCGCGTGCCCGCAGCCTGCGTGCGCGGCTGGTGCTATGGCTGGCGTTGCCGCTGGTCGTCTATGTGGCGGCCGATGGCTGGCTCGACCTCGCCGCCGCGCGCCACAACGCCGATCTCGTGCACTTTCATGCGCTGGACACGGCCGCCCAGATGATCAGCGGGCAGATCGAGTGGGATGAAGGCCGCCTGCGCGTGTCGGTGCCGCCGGCTGCGCTGGCCGTGTTTGCCGCGCCCGAAACCCCGGTGCGCGACCAGGTGACGTACCAGGTCAGCACCGAGCACGGCCGCCTGCTGGCCGGGCGGCTCGACTTCGGCACGCGCCCCGCGTTTGACGCGGCGGGCCTCGCCGATGCCGGCACCTACACCGATACCGTGGAGGGCCAGCCCGTGCACGTGGCCGCCGTGGTGCGCACCATGTACGACGCCGGACGCACCGAACGCGTCGTCACGCGCGTCGCGCAAACCATGAACGGGCGCGACGCGATGATCCGCCAGTTGTGGTGGCCCGCCACCGTGCGCCAGCTCGCGCTCGTGGGGCTGGCGCTGGCAATGATCCTCATCGGCCTGACGCTGGAGTTGCGGCCGATCTTGCGGCTGGCCGGCAATGTGTCGGCACGCGCCCCCACCGACCTCGCGCCGCTCGACCCCGACGGCCTGCAGCACGAGTTGCAGCCGATTGCCGGCGCGTTCAACCAGTACCTGCAGCGCATTGCCGACAACGCGCTCACGCAGAAGCGCTTCATTGCCGATGCCGCGCACCAGATGCGCACGCCGCTGGCGATTCTCGATACGCAGATGCAGGTGGCGGCGCAAACCAACGCAGATGCCGCGCTGCATGAAGTCCTGAGGGCCGCGCGCACCAGCACGCGCAACCTGGCGGATCTCATCAACGACTTGTTGCTGCTGTCTCAGGCCGAATCCTCGGCCGCGACGAGCGAGGTGGTGGACCTCTCTCAGGTGGCGCGCACCGTGCTGGAAGACCTCGCACTGCTGGCCGATGGCCGCCGGATCGACCTGGGCATCGAGCTTGCAGACCTGCCCGTGTGGACGTCGGGCAACCGCACGCTGATTGCCGCCCTGTTGTTCAACTTGGTCGACAACGCTGTGCGTTACACGCAGGAAGGCGGCCACGTGACGGTGCAGGTGTCGGCGGACTACGGTTGGGCGATGCTGACCGTGACCGACAACGGCCCCGGCATTCCCCCCGAGGCGTACACACGCGTGTTCGAGCGCTTTACGCGTCTGGACGGCACGCAGACCCAGGGCACTGGCCTGGGCCTGGCGATCGTGCGGCAGATCGTCGATCGCATGGGCGGCCAGATTGCGCTGGCGCCCGGGCCCGGTGGCATCGGGCTGGCGGTGACGGTCTGGCTGCGGCGGACGAGCGCGCCCGCTGCAGGGTAAATCACCGCCCCTGCCTTACGGCTTCCGCACTTGCTGCACCGACACAAACACCGGGTTCGAGTAGAACCACAGATCGTTGTAGTTGCGACCGTTGATGGCGTTGAAGCGCGCGGCGTTTTCTGTCACCACGGTCTTCTGGTCGGGCATCGGTCTCGAAGCCATCGGCCAGGAAGGTGTCGGCCATTCATGGTCACCTCGATCAACGAAGGGTTCAACCCGCGGAATTATTTCGCTGCGGTTTTCAACTGCTCCGCCATCTGCAGATGCTCACGCAGGGCCGGCAGGTTGTGCGCGAAAAATGCCTTGATGTCGGGGTCCTTCGCGTCCTTCGAGGCCTTGTCGAACAAAGAGACGGCTTCCTTGTGGGCCTTCACGCCCACCTCGTCGGCGTAGGCCTTGTCGAATTTGGCGCCCTCCAGTGCATTGAGCTTGTCCACCTTCGCACGCTCGTCGGCGGGTAGGCTCTCCGGCACTGCGATGCCCTTTTTGCCGGCCAGCGTCTTGAGTTCGTCGCCAACGGTGGTGTGGTCCTTCACCATCCTTTGTGCAAAGGCGCGTACGTCGGGATTACCTGCGCGTGTAATCGCCGCCTGGCTCGCCTGCACCTCTAGCATCCCGGCGGCCGCAGCCTTGGTGACGAAGGTGGTGTCGGACTTGTCCACCGCCGCCCGCGCCACGCTCAGCCCACCGCCAAAGCCAAGTGCAGCTGCCAGAAACAACGCGGCAACGCGCTGCACTCCAATAGGCTGTGTCGATCTGTTCATGAGTCGTCCTCTTGCTCGCATGCGCATCACTTTTCGTTGCTGACGGCCTTCGAAACAGCGGCCGGCGTGTCGTATTCGTCGTCGGGCATGTCGCGCAGCGTCTTCAGTGTGCTGTCAACTGCGCCGTTGGCCTGCGCGGTCTTCACCAGCGCCTGCTTCTTCGCCGGGTAGGACGCGCCCTTCAGGGCCTTTTGAATGCCGATCGGCGAGTGCGTTGCGTGTTCATCCCCGCCGCCGTGGCCGCCGCGCTCATGCGACTTGGCACCGGCGCGTTCGGAGGATTTGCCGGCGCTGCCGTGGCTGGCGTGCTCGCCGCGCTCCTTGGCCGATGCGCTGCTGCGATTGCTCTGCGACGTCGATTTCGAATACGACGCGTACTTGCTCTTGTCGCGCGTGGGTTTCATGACACCTCCGCTGGTCGGGTTGATCGGGCCGTCACCGGAAATGGCGCGGCCAACGACCGTTTCGCAGCAGTGAACATGCCTGCGGTGCGGCGGGGTGGAAAGAGCTTGGGGCGGGCGACAGCTGAGTTACGTAGGCCCGACATCGTGCTTCAGTGCTGTGCTACGGCAACTCCGACGAGCGCCTACGCTGCAACGCCTTTGCGCCGGGCCGCACGCGGCATCGGCAGCGGTGCCTCGCCCAATGCGCGGCTGACCGCATTCGGTTTGTCGACCAGATCCTGCAGCGTATAGCCGTCGAGCACCTCAAAGTACGCCCGCAACGCCGCGTGCAGCACGCCACGCAGGCCGCACACGCGCGTGATGACGCAGTGGTTGTCGTCGCCGTGGAAGCACTCGACCATGCGGAAGTCGGGCTCGGTGGCGCGGACCACGTCGCCGAGGTTGATTTCGGCGGCCGGGCGGCCGAGCGTGATGCCCCCCGCGCGCCCCCGCACGGTATGCAGGAAGCCGTCCTGCCCAAGCTGCTGGACGATCTTGATGAGGTGGTTCTTGGGAATGTCGAAGGCATCTGCAATGCGCTGGATCGTGACGAGCTCGTCCGGGTGCACGGCCACGTAGATCAGCGTGCGCAGGGCGTAGTCGGTGTAGTCGGTCAGTCGCATGGCGGGCGTGCGGCGTTGCCGCAGGTAGAAACATTCATGAGAGGCACATCTTATCGGGAAGTTGCGCACAAGATGCGCCGGTTTGCCGCAGGTCAATTTGTTGCATCACAAATATACGTTTAATAGAATTCAATGCAAGCGGTTGCCTGAGCACCAGGCCATCCAGAAAAAAGCGTGACGGCGCCCCCCGTCTTATTTGTTGCATATTTCACGCATATTTGGAGTCCAGCATGCTGTCCGACAAGTCCAAGCCCTACATCGATGCCAGCGTTCCGGTGCTGCGCGAGCATGGCTTGACCATCACCCAGACCTTCTATCGCAACATGTTCGCCAGCCACCCCGAGCTGACCAACGTGTTCAACATGGGCAACCAGGCCAATGGGTCGCAGCAGCAGTCGCTGGCTTCGGCGGTGTTTGCGTACGCCGCCAACCATGGCAACAACGCGGCGCTGGCGCCCGTGGTCAACCGCATCGTGCACAAGCATGCCGCTGTGGGCATCAAGCCGAGCCACTACCCGATTGTCGCGCGCCACCTGCTGGGCGCAATTGCCGAAGTGCTGGGCGACGCCGCCACACCAGACCTGCTCGCCGCCTGGGACGAAGCCTACTGGCTGCTCGCCGCCGAGCTGATCGCGGCTGAAGCGCGCCTGTATCAGCACACCGGCAGCGGGCCCGACCATCGTCAGCCGGTGCGCATTGTCAGCCGCCGCCAACAGGCCGAAGATGTGGTGTCGCTCACGCTCGAAGCGGTGGGGGATGCGCCGTTGGCTGATTTCCTGCCGGGCCAATACATCTCGGTGCAGGTGGAGCTGGCGCCGGGCGCACTGCAGCAGCGTCAGTACAGCCTGTCGGATGCGCCGAATGGCCGCACGTGGCGCATCTCCGTCAAGCGTGATGCGGGTGACGCCGATCGCCCTGCGGGCACCGTGTCGAGCTGGCTGCACGCCAATGCGCGCGAAGGCGACGTCCTGCTGGTCAGCCAACCCTACGGCGACTTCGTGCCGCAACTGGCGACCAGCAACCCGATCGTGCTGATGTCGGCCGGTGTTGGCATCACGCCCATGATCTCGGCGCTCAACACGCTCGCGCAGCAGAACAGCGCGCGCAAGATCGTATTCAGCCACGCCAGTCGCGCGGCCTCGCATGTTGCCCACGCCGACGATCTGGAGCGTGCCGCACAAGCGCTGCCTGCATTCGAGGCGCACGTATTCCTGGAGTCCGGCGAAGACGCGGAATTCGCGCAGCGCCCGGCCCACCCCGGCCGCATGACGGTCGACACGTTCGTGCGCGACCACGGGACGGAAGCGGACTTCTATCTCTGCGGCCCGCTGCCGTTCATGCAGGCACAGCGTGCGGCGCTGCTCGCCAGCGGTGTGCCGTCGGAGCGCATCCACCGCGAAGTGTTCGGCCCCGATCTGCTGGACGACATCCTCTGACCTGAACCACGGAAATCACCATGCCCCGCCAAGCCCCGTTGCTCACCATCGGCCAGCCCGACCCGGCAAGCCGTTTGCCTTACACGGGGCGGGCCGTCTTCGCGCTCGGCTTCCGGCCGTTTTACCTGTTGGCAGCCGCCTTTGCCGCGCTGGGGATGGCGTTGTGGGCAGCGTTGCTGCTGGGGGTGCTGCCGTCGGCGCAGGGCCCCGCCACCATGGCGCCGCTGTTCTGGCATGCGCACGAGATGGTGTTCGGCTTTGCGGCGGCAGTGGTGGTGGGTTTCCTCTTCACGGCGGGCAAAAACTGGACGGGCCTGCAGACGCCACAAGGCGCGCAACTCGCTGGGCTGGCGGCGCTGTGGCTGGCGGCGCGTGTGCTGATGTGGACGGGCCCCGTGCCGCTTGCGGTGGCGGCGGATGTAGCGTTCCTGCCGGCATGCGGCGTGGCGTTCCTGCGCGTTCTGCGGCGCGCAAAAAGCGCACGCAACTACGGCCTGGCGATCGCGCTGCTTGTGCTCGGTGCCATCAACGCGGCGTTCCATGCGGCGCTGGCTTGGGACGCGCCGCTGGCTGCATTGCGCTGCCTCGACGCAGCCGCTGGGCTGGTGTGCCTGTTTGTCACGGTCATTGGCGGGCGCGTCATCCCGATATTCACGTCAAACGCGGTCCCTGGCGTGCACGTGCGCCGCGTAGTGTGGGCCGAGCGCGCTATCGTGCCGGCGACGGCGCTCGCCGTTGCCATGTTGGCGACGCCGCTTCAAGGCATCGTTCCGGCCATCGTGTTTGCGGCGGCAGCAGTCGTGCAGGCCGTCCGCTGGGCCGGCTGGGACACGCGCCGCACGCTGCGCACGCCCATCGTCTCCATCCTGCATGTGGCGTATGCCTTCCTGCCCATCGGCTTTGCCATGTTGGCTGCCGCAGCGCTCGGTTGGGGCGACCGTTCCACCGCGCTGCATGCGCTCACGGCAGGAGCCATCGGCGGCGCCATCATCGCAATGATCACGCGCACCGCGCTGGGCCACACCGGCCGGATGCTGCGCACGGGCCGGGCAGAGCATTTCGCCTACGCTGCCGTCGCGCTGGCCGCACTCGTGCGCGTGGCAGGCCCGGCGTTGCTGCCGCGCGAGGTGTGGATCGGCGGGGCGAGCCTGCTGTGGGTGGCGGCGTTCGCGACGTACCTGTGGCGCTACACGCCGTGGCTGATGGCGCCGCGGGCCGACGGCCGGGAGGGCTGAGCCTCACCCTGCCCTTCCCGCCCCCGGCGGCTTCCGTAGAATGGCGCAGCCCCTTTGCACACTGCGCCCACGATGGATGTCCATTTGACGATCCACGGCCGGCACGACCTTGCCGGCCAACTCTATCGACAACTCCGCACCGCCATCCTCGATGGTCGGCTCGTGCCGGGCGAGCGCCTGCCCTCCACGCGCGACCTCGCGCTGCAGATCGGTGTGTCGCGCAAGACCACGCTCGACGTATTCGAGCGCCTCATTGCGGAAGGCTATCTACAGCCGCGCGCCGGCTCCGGCACGTTTGTGGCCGAAGCCACCGAAGGATTGCGCGCCCGCACGCCGGCCGCCTCGCCTGCGGCGCAACTTGCGTCGCCCACGCCCGCCGTACGCACCTTCGACACGCCCTGGAACAACATGCCCGCGGTGCTGCCCCTGCCGCGCGCGAATCTCGTCTACGACTTTGTGGGTGGCGTGACGGAGAAGCGCCAGTTTCCGTTCGACGTGTGGCGCCGTTGTGTTGCGCATGCGCTGCGCCAGCAGGCACGCGGGCGTGGCGGCTATCAGGACCCTGCGGGCGACCAGGCGCTGCGCCTGGCCATCTCGCGGTATCTCGCATTCAGCCGCGCGGTGGTGTGCGCTTGGGCCGATATTGTCGTCACGCAGGGCGCGCAGCAGGCCATCGACCTGATCGCTCGCGTGCTCGTGCGCCCCGGGGATACGGTGGCGATTGAAGACCCGGGTTACCCGCCCGCGCGCATTGCGCTGCAGGCCCTCGGTGCCAAGGTCGTGCTGGTGCCGGTCGATGCGGAAGGCCTGGTCGTCGATGCGCTGCCCAAGCGCGCCAAGCTCGTCTACGTAACGCCGTCGCACCAGTTTCCGCTGGGCATGCCGATGAGCCTGGCGCGCCGAGCGCAACTGCTCGACTGGGCGCAGCGCCATGACGCGCTGATCATCGAAGACGATTACGACAGCGAATTCCGCTTCGACGGCCGTCCGATGGAATCACTCAAAAGCCTGGACGCTGCCGGTTGCGTGGCGTACGTGGGTACGTTTTCGAAGACGATCTTTCCGGAGTTGCGTATCGGCTATGTGGTGCCGCCGGCGTCGCTGGTGGCGCCGCTGCGGCACGCCAAGCAGGTGGCCGACTGGCACAGTGAATCGCTTATGCAGGCGGCGCTCGCCAAATTCATGCTCGACGGCGATTTCGCCAAGTACCTGCGCCGCATGCACAAGGAATACGCGGCGCGCCGCAATGCGCTGCTGCGGCATCTGCGTGGCCCGCTGGCCCCGTGGCTGGTGCCCGTGCCGTCGGCGGCGGGCATTCACATGGCGGCCCAGGTGCAGACGCCGCTGGCGGAAGCCGAACTCGTCAAGCTGGCAGAGAGCGTGGGTGTCGGGCTATACGGCACCGCGAGGATGTTTGTGGCGCGGCCGCCGCAGCCGGGGCTGCTGATCGGCTACGGCCACGTGAACGTTGCGGAGATCGACGCGGGCCTCGGCAAGCTGGCGGAAGTGCTGGCCAAGGTGGCTACCTGATATTCGCGCAGATTGGCGATTCCAAGGTGCCACTGCGGTGCCTACACTGGCTTCAGTTCTCAAGCACAGGAGCCCTCTCATGGAACCCCGCCTCGACTTCTATCAAAGCAATCCCGCCGCCATCCAGGCGGTCATGGGCCTGGAAAAAGCGCTCGCCAAAAGCACGCTGGAAAAATCGCTGACTGAACTCGTGCGCCTGCGCGCCTCGCAAATCAACGGCTGCGCCTATTGCGTCGACCTGCACACCGCCGATGCCCGCAAGGGCGGCGAAGACGACCGCCGCCTGGCCACCGTGTCCGTCTGGCATGAAACGCCCTTCTTCACCGACCGCGAACGCGCCGCGCTGGCGTGGACGGAAGCCGTCACGCTTGTCGCAGAAACGCGCGTGCCCGACGACGTCTGGCAGGCCGTGCGCGCACAGTTCTCCGATGCCGAGCTGGTTGACCTCACGCTGCTGGTCAGCACCATCAACACGTGGAATCGCCTGGCGGTCAGCTTTCGCAAGCTGCCCGCCTGAGCGGCGCATATACTGCCTCGCACGGCAAGCGCCGCACCCGGAGGCCACATGTTGCACAACGTCCGCACCCTGAGCATCAACATCGAGCGCCACTTCGATGACGTGGCCATGTTCCTGGCCGAGCCGCTGAACTTTCCGATCTGGGCGACCGGGCTGTCGGAAGGGCTCGCCCCCGCTACGCAGGGCTCGGGCGCGGCCCCCGATGAATGGATTGCCAAGGCCGCGCCCAGCAGCGACGAAGGCAGCGTGTTCATCCGCTTCAGCCCGCCCAACACCTTTGGCATTGCCGATCACTGGGTCCGTCTGCCAGACGGATCGATCATCTACGTGCCGCTGCGCGTGGTGCGCAACGGCGCGGGCACCACTGTCTCGCTCACGCTGTTTCAGCAACCGAACATGGACGACGCGCAGTTCGACGCCGATGCCGAATGGGTGCAGCGGGACCTCGTGAAGCTGAAGACGGTGCTGGAAGCCGAATAACCGCTCAGGCCTTTTCCGCGCGCGGTGCTTGCGGCACTGTTTGCGGACCGGACGCGCCGGCGGATCCAGCGGATGCAGCGAGCGATGGGTCGCCCTGCGCATCCGATCCCTTCACCTGGCTCACCCAGAACACGCAGAAGAGCCCCGCCGCCACGGCCAGCCAGCCGTTGAGGCCATAGCCCTCGATGCGGCCGCTGGCGCCACCGGACAGCAGCAGCCCGCCAAGCCACGCCCCCACGCCAGTGCCCACCGACATCACCGCGCTGTTGGCCGAGAGGAACGCGCCGCGCACCTGCGGGGCGGGCACCGTCGTCATCAGCGCCTGCATCGGCACCATGCGGCTGGAGAGGATCACCATGAAGAACGGGAAGAACAGCAGCATGCCGATGAAGGGCCAGTCGGGCAGATGCGTCATCACCAGCACCGGGATGAACGCCAGCAGGGCCGCGCCCACGAACACGCGGCGACGGCCGTAGCGGTCGGCCAGCTTGCCGACGGCGCGCGAGCTGAAGAACGACGCCGCACCGCCCGCCACATACAGCCACGACAGGTTTTCAGGCGCCACGCCGTGGTTGGCCACCAGCACCGGCGAGATGAACGGAATCACCAGCATGTGCGAGCCCATCATCACGAAAGTCAGCACGAAGGCACGCAGATGGCGCGGGTTGGTGAGCAACCGCCACAGGCCCGAGAGCACTTCGCCCAGCGTCTGGCTGCGATTGCCTGCCAGATGTTCGGCCAGCGGCGGAATGGTCCGCCGCGCGCCCAGCCAGATCAGCACCGTGAGCGCCGTCAGCAGGAAGAACGGCGCCGACCAGCCGAAGTGCGCGCCAATGGCAATGCCCACAGGCACGCCCGCCATGGCCGCCAGCGCAAACGACGACATCACTACGCCGGTGGCCGCGCCGCGCCGCGCGGGCGGAATCACGTCCGACAGCACGGCCATGATGATCGACCCGAGCACACCGCCCGTGACGCCCGCAAACGCACGGGCGAACAGCAGCATGCTGTAACTGCCCGACAGCGCGCAGGCCAGGTTGGCCAGCGTGAAGAGGCCGTAGACGGTCAGCAGCAGGCGGCGCCGGTCAAAGCGGTCGACATAGGTGGCGGCCAGCAAGCCGGAGGCACCCGAGCACAGCGAATACACCGACACGGCCGTGGCGAACGCCGCCGGACCGATGCCAAACGTGTGCATGATCTGCGGACCAAGCGGCATCATCACCATGAAATCCATGATGACGGTGAACTGCGTGAGCGCGAGCAGCCAGAGCAGCCGGCGCTCGCGCGAGGGATCAAGTAAAGGCATGAGGGCGATCGAAGAAAGGGAGGAAGCGGCGCACGCGGCTGGCAACAGGAGCCAGACGGCCGGCACGCCGTGTTGTGTCGAAAAACATATCTTACGATAGTTGTCGTGACACAAGAAGTCAAACTTTATTCAGCGGAATTCTGCGTGTCGTCCCTGCCTACGCGCGCAATGGACTATTTCGCCCGCAACCGCCACAACACGTCGAGCACGTGTTGCGTCGATCGCTCGACGTGGCCGGCGCGGTGCGCGATGCCAAGTTCACGCCACAACGCCGGCCGCAGCGGCCGCATGGTGATGCGCACATCCGACGGTACGGCGGACGCCTCGTGCGGGAGCAGCGTGGCGCCATAACCGGCGGCAACGAGGCTTTTGATAGCGTCGTTGTAGTTGAGCTGGATGCGCGGCACGGGGTGATAACCGTCCGTGGCGAACCACTCGGTCGTCTGGCGCGAGAGACGTGTGGTGGCGTCGTTCAGGATCAGCGGCTGCGCGGCAAGCCACGCAGGCGTGATGCGCGCCGGGTTCGACCAGTGCGAAGGCAGGAAGGCCATCACGGGATCGCGCCGCCACGGCTTGATGGCGAGCCCCGCCACCTGCGATTGCGGCAGCGCCACGAGACCAATGTCGAGCGCGCCATCGGCCAGACCGACCAGCGTTTCCTGCGACGTCAGCACCGCCACCTGCACGTCGATGCCGGGGTGGTCTTGCCGCAGCACCTCCAGCGCCTGCGGCAGCAAGTGGGCGATGGCGCCGGTGGAGGCGCCCAGCCGCACGCGCCCGCTCAGGCCCTGCACTTGCCGCTGGATATCGTCCAGCGCTTGCTCGGCATCGGCGAGCAGCTTGCGCGCGCGCTCCACCATCACCTCGCCGATGGCGGTGGGCTGCACCTGCCCGCGCTTGCGTGACAGAAGTTGCGCGCCCACGCGATCTTCCAGCTCGGCGATATGCAGGCTCACGGTGGGCGCTGCCAGATGCAGGGCTCGCGCCGCCTCGGCAAACGATCCGCGGCCGGCGACTTCCACGAGGGTGCGCAGGCGGTCCAGGCTGATCTCTCGCATGATTCAGAAAAACTGAATGTGACAGTTGTGAAATTCAACTTTTCATATTCTAGGTCACGCTCGAAGATGGGGGTTCGTGTTCACCACCATCTTCTTTCCCTGGGAGCGCCCCGCCATGTCCACGCCCCTCGTCTTCATCGACGGCGACCAAGGCACCACCGGCCTGCAAATCCACGAGCGTCTGCGCGGCCGCGTCGAGCAGCAAGACCTGAAACTGCTGACGCTTCCCGCCGACGCCCGCAAAGACGCGCAACGCCGTGCCGAAGCCATCAACGCCTGCGACATCGCCATCCTGTGCCTGCCCGATGCGGCCGCGCGCGAGGCGGTCGCGGCCATCGTCAACCCGCGCGTGCGCGTGATCGACGCCAGCTCCGCGCATCGCACCACGCCGGGCTGGGTCTACGGCTTTCCGGAGATGAGCGACGAGCAAGCTCAACGTGTTGCGGGCGCGTCGCGCGTGACCAACCCGGGCTGCTACCCGACCGGCGCGATCGGGCTGCTGCGCCCGCTCGTGCAGGCGGGCCTTGTGCCGGCGGATTACCCGATCAGCATTCATGCCGTGTCCGGCTATTCGGGCGGCGGCCGCGCCGCGGTGGAAACCTACGAGGGGCCGGAGGCAGCAAACGCCCTGCCGTTCCAGGTGTACGGGCTGGGTCTGGCGCACAAGCACACGCCCGAGATCCAACTGCACGCCGGGCTCACGCAGCGGCCGATGTTCGTCCCGGCCTACGGCGCGTATCGCCAGGGCATTGTGCTGACGGTGCCGCTGGAGCTGCGTCGGCTTAACGCCGGCGTTGATGCGACTGCGCTGCACGCATGTCTGGCTGACCACTACGCTGGCGCGCCGCATGTGGACGTGATGCCGCTGCAGGCACCGTCTGCCTTGCCGCATCTCGATCCGCAAGCGCTCAACGGCACCAACGACATGCGCCTGGGCGTGTTCGCCAACGACCACGGTCAGGTCTTGCTCACGGCGGTGTTCGACAACCTCGGCAAGGGCGCCTCCGGCGCGGCGGTGCAGAACCTCGATCTGATGCTGGCGCAGTAGTGGCAAATCGAATGGAAGGCATCGCAACATTTAATTGGTCGATTGTGGGCGACTTCGCTATCGTCAACGCCGCCCGCGTACGAACCGCCTGTTGCTGTTTGCGCCCGGGGCCGGACCAACCCATTGCCTGAATGCAACATGTCTAAAACCACGTATTACGCGCCGCATGGCGGCCATCCGCCGCAGACGGATCTGCTGACCGATCGCGCGATGTTCACCGAGGCGTACGCGGTGATCCCCAAGGGGGTGATGCGCGACATCGTCACGAGCTGGCTGCCGTTCTGGACCCAGACGCGCCTGTGGGTGATCGCCCGCCCGCTGTCGGGTTTTGCCGAGACCTTCTCGCAGTACATCGTTGAAGTGAACCCGGGCGGCGGCAGCGACAAGCCCGAGCAAGACAAGAACGCCGAAGCCGTGCTGTTCGTCGTTGAAGGCGAAGCCGAGCTGACGCTGCAAGGCAAGAAGCACACGCTCACGCCGGGCGGCTACGCGTTCATTCCGCCGGGCGCCGACTGGACGCTGCATAACGTGAGCGACGCCCCGGTGCGCTTCCACTGGATCCGCAAGCACTACCAGGTCGTCGATGGCATTCCCCTGCCGGAAGCCTTCGTGACCAACGAACAGGACGTCGAGCCGATCCCGATGCCGGGCACCAACGGCGCCTGGGTGACGACGCGCTTTGTCGACATGAGCGACATGCGCCACGACATGCACGTCAACATCGTCACGTTCGAGCCGGGCGGTGTGATTCCGTTTGCCGAGACCCACGTGATGGAGCACGGTCTGTACGTGCTTGAAGGCAAGGCTGTCTATCGCCTGAACCAGGATTGGGTCGAGGTGGAAGCCGGTGATTTCATGTGGCTGCGCGCGTTCTGCCCGCAGGCCTGCTATTCGGGTGGTCCTGGCCGCTTCCGTTACCTGCTGTACAAGGATGTGAACCGTCACATGAACCTGACGCTGAATCCGTCGCGTTAAGCGACGCAGAGGTCCGATAAAAGCCCGCCGATATTTGCCGTCGGGGCTTTTTTTCACGGCCGGCGTTTCTGCCTCTGCGATTGCGCCTACTTGCGTGTCGCCACGATGAACAGGCGCGGAAACGGCAGCAGCACCGTGCCATCGTCGAGTGCCGGATAGGCCTGGGCAATCATGTCGCGATAGCGCGTGAGGAATACGGGGCGCTCGTCCTCGCTCAGCGCTGCGAGGAAGAGCCGCAGCGCGCTCCCGTTGAACCATTCGACCACCGCATCGGTACTGCCTTGCAGCGGGTGCATGTACGTGGTGCGCCACACGTCGACGCGCGAGCACAGCGGCGCGAGCAGCGCGTAATAGCGACGCGCATCGAAGCGCTCCGTCCGTTCCACCCCCTTGAGCTTGCCGGCCCACGGCCCCACAGCGGCCACTTCGCGCATCAGGCGGTGCGCCGGTTCGTCAAGGTTGTCCGGCATCTGCACAGCCAGGTGGCCAGCCGCCGCCAGCTTGCCGATCAGCTTCGGCCGCTGACGAACGATCCGTAAGTCCTCGTCTGCCGCGACGATCATCCGTTGGCCAAGCGCCGCCGCATCCGATGGCAAGCCTTGCAGTCCCACCCCCTCATCTTTGCCGGTGAGGTCAGCGGCAACCGTAGCCTGCTCGACGGCGCGCTCAAGGCGAGTGGCGTGACGCTGCATTCGTTCTACGAAGTACAGCGCAGCTCAACGGCGCTCGGGTTGGTGGCGGAAGGGCTGGGCGCGGCGGTGGTGCCGCGGCTCGCCATTCAGAAGAATGCGTATCCGATGATCCGCACGGTCGAGCTGGTCGAGCCGGAAGTGTCGCGCGCGCTGGTGCTCGTCACGCGCAAGTCGGCGCAGCTGTCGCCTGCGGCGCGTGCCCTATACGACCGCATCGTCGGGGGGCAACGCCGGCGGCCTGATGCTGGCGCAGAGGGGGCGTGTCGTCCAGCGCCCCGCTCATGCAACCGCAGCCATTCACGCACGCGAGCCGTCGGTGCCGCCGGGGTAGCTCGTATCGCCGCGCCATGCCAACACATCGTGTGCACTGGCTTGCCGATCCGCGCCTTGCGCATACGGATCGAAGCGATCGTACTTCCACGACAGATAGCCATAGGTGTCGGCTTGGCGATCCGCACCTTGCGTGAACGGGTCCGTCTTATCGACGGCGCCTTGCGTATACGGATCGAACTTGGCCTGCGCGGCGGCAGCCGGTTGCGCGATGAACAGTGCGGCAGAAGCGGAAAGCGTGGCGAGCAAGGCCAGAGTAATGCGGCGGGTATGCATGGTGAACTCCTCGTACAGTGAACGTGCCGCCGGAGGCGGCATCCCATCGGATCGCCGGCGGCGCGTGGCCGCTTGCGTCCCACAGGTTGGTCGCGGTGCACATGCAAACCTGACACTGCATCGACGAAAAAAATGCCGCACCAGCCTGTACCTGCAGATACGCAGCCCGTGCGGCAGTGGATGCGGCTCTTGCGAAAAACGTGTGGACGTTGCTGTTGTTACGGCAGCTGCATCAGGCTGTGCAGGCCCAGCCACCCGACGTGGAACCCACCGGGATGCTACCCTCGCGCATCATTCACATCACCTCGATATCCGACCCATGGCCCATACCATTCGCGACAAAGCCAAGCTGCAGGCGCGCGTCCGGCGTATTCAGGGACAGGCCGCCGCGCTTGAAAAACAACTCGCCGAAGAGGGGGATTGCACGGCCATCCTCCAGCAGATTGCCGCCATTCGCGGCGCGGTGAACGGGCTGATGGCGGCGGTCATCGAGGGCCACCTGACAGATCACGTGGTGAAGGAGCCCGCCGAGGCGCAGCGCCAGCAAGATCTCGACGCGGTGATGCAAGTGATCAAGTCGTATCTCAAGTAGCGAGCCGCCCTTGCACCATGCGCGCGATCCCGATAGGCTGCGCAAACGCCATCGGCCAATTCCGATTCGCTGAAGCTTTCCGAATCTTCGTCTTCATGCCCCGACTTCACGCCACCCTCCTCGTTGCCGGCCATCGCGCCCGCGTGGATGACCCATGCGTGCAGCCCGGGCCCTTCCCTCCTCCTGTCGTCTCTTCGGGCTACGACGTCGGCGCGCCGCCGCCGCCACATCTGCCCGCATTCGGCTGACTCTCAGCCGCTTCGTTTCCGGTTGACCTGAACGAGGCTCGGGCACACGCCCGAGGCAGGCGCTTGCCTGCGCGCCGGAACCCGACATCTCTTTTCGACAGGTGAGTGGAATGCGTTCCATGCAAGCCGCGCTGGCAGGGTCCGGCGCGACGGTTCTATTCGTGCTGCTGTGGAGCAGCGGTGCAATCTTTGCGGAGATCGGGGTGCAGCATGTCCCCGCGTTCGCGTTTCTGGTAGGGCGCTTTGCGCTCGCGTCTTTGGTGCTGGCGGGGCTTGGCCTCGGGCGGGGGCGGTGGTGGCCGGCGCCCGGATCACGGCTGAAGGTAGCCGCCACCGGTGCATTGCTGACCGGCGGCTATTCGATCTGCTACCTGCTCGCGCTGGACCGCGGCCTCACGCCCGGGCTCCTGGCCACGGTGCTCGGCGTGCAGCCGCTGCTCACGCTGCTGGTGACCGAGCGCGCGTGGTCTGCACGGCGGATGGCCGGCCTCGTGCTCGCGCTGGGCGGCCTCTCGCTTGTAGTGGGTGGGGCCGACGCGCGCCAAGTGCCAATGGCCGGCTTCGGCTATGCGTTCGCCGCGCTCCTCAGCATGACGCTGGGCGCCATCGGCCAGAAGCGGCTGAACCAGTCGCCCATCGATACGCTGCCGCTGCAGAGCGCGGTGAGTCTCGTGCTGTGCATGGGGTTTGCCATCGCGCATCCCGCGCAATCGCTGGCGTTCACGCCCAGCCTGCCCGGCATCGCTGCCTTGTTGTGGATGGGCGTGGTGATGTCGGTGGGTGCGCAGTTGCTGTTCTACCGGCTCATGCAGCGCGGCAACCTCGTCAACGTCACGAGCTTGTTCTACCTCGTGCCGGTTGTCACGGCGCTGCTGGATGATCTTGTGCTGGGGCATCGCCTTGCGCCCGTTGCAGTGGCGGGGATGGCAATGATTCTGCTGGGGTTGGCGGTGGTATTCCGGGTGCGGCGGTAGATTGGTGTGCGGTTGCCATTGCATTAGGCGGCTGGCAACCGCACCGTCACCCGCAACCCGCTGGCACGATCATCCGCCTCGCCGAGTTCCACTTCCCCGCCGAGTCGCCGCACCACCGTACTCACGATCGACAACCCGAGCCCCGAGCCGGTCGCCTCATTGCCGAGCACACGATAGAACGGGTCGAACACGCGCGCGCGCTCTTCGATGGGGATGCCGGGCCCGGTGTCCTGCACGGCAATCGACACGACGTGCGCGTCATTGGCCACCGACAGGTCGATACGTCCGCCTTCCGGCGTGTAGCGAATCGCGTTGTCCACCAGGTTGCGCACTACGACGAAAAGGTCGAGTTCGCTGGCATGGACGCGTGCATCGGCTTCGGTGGTGACGCCCATGTCGAGCTGCTTGGCGTCGGCAAGCGGCATGAGGTCTTCCAGCACGCTGCGGAACACGCTCTGGACGGAGACGGTGCCAGTTGGCACGCCGGTGGCCTCTTGCGCGCGCGCCAGGGTGAGGAGTTGTTCGAGCAGCCCGCGGCTACGCTCGATGCCCTGGCGCAGCGTGCCAAGACGCGCCTGCGCGTCGGTTGACATCGCAGCCTGCCCGAGCCGCTCGGCCTGCAGCGACAGTGCGGAGAGGGGCGTGCGCAGTTCGTGCGCGGCATCGGCGACAAAGCGGTGCTGGGCGTCCATGGACTGTTGCACGCGCGCGAGCAGGCGGTTGATCGCCACCACGAACGGGCGCACCTCGTCGGGCACGGCTTCGGGCGCGATGGCGTGCAGTTGGCGCTCGTCGCGTTGGTCCACCTCATGCGCCAGCCGCTTGATGGGCGCGAACATCTTGCGCAACACGTGGGCGACGGCCAGCAGCAGGATCGGCACAAGTATCAGGAACGGCATCAACGTGCGCAGCGCGCTGTCGCGGGCGGTTTCGTCTCGCACGGCGGTTTCCTGCGCCACAGCGATGCGCTGGCCGTTGGCGAGCGTGCGGACCCACACGCGGTAGTCGCGCTTGCCCAGGCGTGCGGTCTGCATGCCGTCGGTCAGCACGGGCAGGTTGGCCGCAGGCACCGCGCCAGCCGGCGGCAACACCTGCACGATCACGCGCGCCTCCGTGTCCGAGACCTTGGGCGCGTCGGCTGGGTCGCCTGGGGCTGGCAGATGGCCGGGGTCGAACATCGCCCCCACCTGGCGCAAGACGTCGTCCTGCAATTCATGCGCTTCGCGAAAAGCCGAGGCAAACGCAAAGCCGCCGGCCAACATCGCCACCGCCACGATGATCACCGACAGCCACACCGACAGCCGCCGCTGCACGGATGCAGCCGCAGATGTAGCCGCTGTCATTGGCCCCTCGGCACCATCCATCCCACTCCCCTGACGTTCTTGATGGCCTGCGCGCCGAGCTTCTTGCGCAGGGCGTGGATGAGGAATTCGACCGCGTTGCTCGCCACCTCGTGGCCCCAGCCGTAGATGCGCTCTTCCAGCTCCGTGCGCGAAAGGATGGCGCCCGGCCGCAGCATGAGCGCCTGCAGCAATGCAAACTCGCGCGCGGACAGGCGTACCGGCTCGGCATCGCCCATGCGCGCTTCGTGCGCGGCGGGATCGAGCGTCAGCACGCCATTGGTGAGCACGGGGCTCGCTGCCCCACCCTTGCGGCGCAGGACGGCGCGCATGCGGGCGAGCAGTTCAACCATCTCGAAGGGCTTGAGGATGTAGTCATCCGCGCCGCCGTCGAGACCGCGTACGCGCTCATCCACCGCATCGCGCGCGGTCAGGATCAGCACCGGGACAGGATTGTCGCGGGCGCGCAGGCTGCCGAGCACTGCATGGCCGTCCTTTCCGGGCAGGCCGAGATCGAGCAGCAGCAGGTCGTAGTGTTGGTGCGCGGCCACATCCAACGCGGTCTGGCCGTTACGCACCCAGTCCACCGCGTAGGCGGCGTCCTGCAGCGCGGCTTCCACGGCCGCGCCAATCATCGGGTCGTCTTCAACTAGGAGGACTCGCATTCAGTGTCGGGTGAACGGTCAGACCGATTGCAGCGCACCGCGCCGGGCCTGCCAACTCGGCGGATTCTCCAGAGCGATGGAGGGAGATTCCGCACCAGTCTGGCGAGGCAGACTTAGACGAGCCATAGCCGCCCGATGGCCGATGCCTTACTGCGCCACCTGCCGCAACTTCCATTCCCCGCTTGGCTGTTTGCACAGCCACGCGGTCCACTGCTCTTTGCTGCTGCCGCGCGCGAGTTCGCTCTGCAGGCGGCGGCATGATTGGCCGGCGTCGGTCTTGGATTCCAGCGGTGTGATGGTCGCGTCGATGGCGGGCTGCTTGCCCGTCGCCGCAGACGTCCATTGTGCGGGCGTGTTGTCGGCGGTGCTCCTCAGCACGTCGCCGATGGCCTTGGTGAACGACTTCAACTCCGTCGGGCTCATCGAGCCGATGATGGTGCTGGCCAGCACGTTGCGGAAATAGGCAAACGACGGCGTGGCAGCAGCAAACAGTGCAGCGCCCGCGAAGGCGAGCGCAAGACGGCGACGATGCGACATGGGGTCCCCCAGGATGTGAAGAAAAAGGTGCCTTCATCCTAAACCATGCCGCGTCGGGCTGTGGGGGTGCGCGCAGCGGAGCGTAGCTGCGACCGCCCCGCCGCCGTCAAGCCTTGGGCGCCTTCACGAGCACCACCGGGCATTCGGCATGGGCGAGCACCCGGCCCGCCACCGAGCCCATCAGCGCCTCGACGAACACGCCGCGCCCGTGCGAGCCCATGACGATGGCCGCCGCCCCCGCGCTTTGAGCGTGATGCACGATGCGCTCCGGCGGAAAACCCACCAGCGCGTGCCGCTCGAACGGCACGCCTGCCGCACCCAGGATCGCGCAGACCGAGGCCATGGCGCCGGTGCTTTCCTCCGCGTACCACGCATCAACCTCTGCCTTGCCGACGAGCGATTTGATGTCGCCGGAGAGGTCCGGCATGCAATGCACGACGTGCACCGTCACGTCGCTGCCGAAGAGCGTCTTGTCGGCAATGCAGCGGGCGGCCGCATCGGAGTAGTTCGATCCGTCCGTTGCCAGCACTAGGGTTTTCATGTGGCCTCCTTGCCATGTCTGGGGGCCGCGCCCGTGCGCGGTGGGTGTCTGCTTCCAACGTAAGCGCTGCTGAAAGCCGCGCGTTGATACGCGTCAACGGAAGCGCCATGGTGCGGCGGCGCGGTCAGCGCTTGCACAGGAAGGCAGGCAAAATGCGCAAGTTGACCCAGACGCCGCGCCCCACATGACAACCACGCCATCCCTTTCCGATTACCCGCTGCAGTCGACCGACAAGCTCCGCTACGGCGACACCGACCGCCAGGGCCACATCAACAACGCCGTCTTCGCCACGTACCTGGAAACGGGCCGCGTCGAGATGCTGTTCACGCCCGACAACCCGCTGGCGGCGCCGGGCTGCGAGTTCGTCATCGCGCAGCTCGTGCTCGACTTCCGCAACGAAATCCTCTGGCCCGGTTCCGTGCAGATCGGCACGCGCGTGGCGAGCGTCGGCCGCAGCTCGGTCAAGCTCGAGCAGGCCATCTTCCAGAACGGCCAGTGCGCCGCCACGTCGCAATCGGTGATCGTGCAGATCGACGTTGCCACGCGCCAATCAAGCCCCATTACCGACAGCGCCCGCCAGCGTTTGGCTGCGCTTACCGCCACCCCCGCCGGCGCTGAAGCGGAGTGACGCGCGCTGTACGCAAACGAACGCCCGCAGAAAATTTTTAACTTTGCTTGCACTTGCGCCCCTTGCCGGTGGGAAGATGGCTCTCCCGTTCAATCACGCGGAGGTGACCATGGGACTGTTGGATGAAGTGGGCAAGATCGCCGGCGCCGTCGCCGCGGTTGAAGCCGCCGAGAAAGTCGATCCGGATGCCGGCCTGCTGACCAAGGCCGTCGCCGCCGTCGCCGGTTTCAAGGGCGCGGGCGCGCTGGAAGAGATGATCGAAAAGAAGGACGAAGCCAAGGCCGAAGGCGCCGAGGCCGCTCCGGAAGATGGGGCTGCGCCGCAGGCTTGATTGCTTGCAGGCTCAAAAGGATTTGGGGACCCCCGCCGGTTGGCGGGGTTTTTGTTTTATCGAACCGATGAGCCCGCTGCGGCCTTATGGTTCAACCCAATTGTCTGGAGCGCATAGCTTCATTGATTTCAAGGGAATTGCTCCAAAGACATTCTCTTTTGGAATCAGGGAGAAGTATTTCCAGTCGGTTTCATTGACGAAAACCTCTCCGCTCTTGCATAGCATGTGTGCCTGCCTTGGTTGTTTTCCGCATGAAGCACCGCCAATTGCACAACGTTGCCATTGAGCAATCATGCCGACAGATTGAGGTTGGCCCTTCTTGAGTTCTGTGTACGTCTGAACATCGCGGGTCGCAATCGCCATATACATGAAGTCCAAGTCCGGCTGTACGGGCCTTGCTGCCTCTGCTCTGAGATACCGTGTGTGTAAATTAAAGACGTAGTGAACAAAGGCTAAAAGAATGGCCACTAGCATTAATGTCGACAAAGTGGCGGCTATTCGACGTGTCGTAGAGTTTCTTTTGCGTGTCAAGAAAAATCCGAGAATCGGGAATGCGAGAACAGTTGCGAGACCCGACAGCAAGGCGGCTTCGAGTTCGGGGCTTGCGCAATCCAATCCGCACCCGGGGTTGTTGTCAAAGGCGGTCATGATGCGTATGACGATCGCGGCAGTTACGAAACCGGCAAGTACGAAACCCATTAGCATCATCACGCGCTTCACTTAACCTCCCAAAAGAGAATTTTCTTGGAGTCACCCAAATCAGAGAAGCCAAACGATGATCTAGGGAAGAGCGAATTCATTCCGAACATTCGGCCGACGGTTGCGATTGAGTTAATTGGCCCGCTGATTGTCAACCGCGAGCCGTTCCAAAGATCAATATGGCCACCGCTGGCGTCGCCGGCAGAATCGCTGCTGCGAGACCAGTAGCTGTCGAACATGATGATGCCGGTTCTCCCCTTGACCTTCGATTCCCAATCCCTGCCTGTAATGTCTTCCGTTCTACGCAGTCCACAAAACGGGTGCTTGCTCAACCAAGACCCCATCTGATCCGCAAGGACAGCCGTGTACCTACCCTCCATCAGAATGCGCCCAAATTGGTGACCGGGCTTGACTGACACATTCGCAGGCGTGAACGACTTCATTTCTATGCCGACCTTGTGCAACGTCACACTCATCCGAATCGCGCACTGGTTTCCGAAGCCGGGTGGCACGCCGCCGGTCTTGGCATCCCGATAGGGCTCGCCCGTGACGTAGTTGTCCCAAAGGTCGGAAAACTTCACCGCTGGCACGTCGATCTTGCACACCGAGCCCCGCGTTGTATTGGTCCGAACCTGCGCCTTTTGTTTGAGCGGTTTGCGTTGCGCTGCCGTCATGCCTGTGCCTCCGTTTGCTTTGCCAGTGCCTCGTCGCCCCAGAGCACCGTGTATGGCTCTTCACCTTGCGTATCAATGCGCGGCAGCAATCCATTTGCGGGTACCCGCCCTGAGAAAGTGCGGCCGTCTTCGGTTTCGATGTAATACGGGATGCCCTCAAGGGCTGCGGACACGAGATGCGCCTGTTCGTCGTACGAAGAACAGGCATTGAAGTGCCTTGTCGCTGACAGCGCAGTACGCAAAGGGTTACTGCTTTCACCGAACCCCAGTGCAGCAAGCTCATGGTGCTCAAAACTCTGGAAGCTGTCGTTTTGAGACGCAATCATGATTGGCGGAGGCTGGCATTTGCAGATGCAGACGTCCCCCTCGAGTGCCTGCTCTTTCTCCATCATGAAATCGGGCCATCGCGGCCCTTGTGCGGCGATCAAGCCAACGGTCTTGCATGCGTGGCAGTAGACCTTGGCCCCAATGAATGCCAGCGCGGTACCGTTGTGCGTGCAGGTTTCCTCGCCTTCAAGCACTTCAGCTCCGACGGTTGATCCGTCGCCCTTCTTCAGAAAGTTGCGCCTCAAGTTAACCTCCTCGTTGGTGTTAGTCCTCGAGGATTCTCTTGGCCGAACGAAGCACCACGCGGCATTTGGCGAAATATTACGAATAGGATGGATGTATCCGATCGCTATAATCCCCACCGTCACCGCACCAACGGTGACTGGGTTTAGCAGCCCACCCCTTTTTCCCAGACGGACAGCCGCCTCCGCGCGGCATTTTTGTGTCCGGTGCTTGTGCACGCCTATGTGTTTTATGGCGGGCCGGGCGGTGAGACCTTCGGGTCTGCCGGTAGCTGGGATAGGGCCGGTCTGCTAACGCCGTCGTCAGGCCCGCCACCCTTGTTTAGCAGCGAGCGGCGAGCCTCCATCAACCTATCCCCGGAGGCCACATGGCTACCGCACTCAGCGGGCATCGCCTCGCGTCTTATCCTTCCCCTCCACCTTGGCGCTGCAGGCTTCCCACGCAACCGGGAGGTGCCGCATGTCGCTGACCAAAACCCGCCTCTACCTGGATGGCGCGGTGTCAGCGCGCGCGTTTCTGTGCCGCACGCACAGCGTCATGCGCGACCCTGGGCATTGCCGGCCCGGCAGGCTGCGCGAGCAGCTCACGTACTTTTCGGAACACGCGTATCCGCCGGCATTCGTGAAAGGCTTTATCGATGCCATCGACGCGTATCTGTCGATGTCGCTCGGGGGGAGCGACGTGGATCCGCACACGTGGGAGGTATTGGCCGCCATCGAGCGCCGGCGGGTTTCCGCCGCATAAGAACAGTTGGACACATCCCCGAGACGTGCGGGGATGCCGGCACCACGCCGCAACGCCGTGGAGGGCGCTGTGGCATGCTGGGCCCTCACATTTGAGAAGGACACAGCGGGAGCCATCTTGAAGCTCGATCACATTGCCGTCGTTGCGCAATCGCTTGAGCAAGCGCAGGCCTATGCCTCGCAGCGGTTCGGCGTGGAGCTGCCTGCCGGCGGCAAGCATCCCTTGATGGGCACGCACAACCTGGTCACGCGGATTGCGCCCGGCGTTTTTCTGGAGTTCATCGCCATCGACCCGGAGGCGGCTGCGCCCAACAGGACGCGCTGGTTTGCGCTCGACCGCCTGACGCGGGAAGGCACATTGGAACAGGCGCCACGGTTGTTCGGATGGGTCGCGAGCGTTCCGGATCTGGCGCGCAACGTAAGCGAATCACCGCAGCACGAATTGCTCGAAGTGACGCGTGGCGATTTGCGATGGCACTTCTTTCAACGCAGCGACGGCGAAGCGGAAGCGGGCGGTTGCTGGCCCGCACTCATCGATTGGGCCGGCGGCCAAAGCCCGGTCGGCAGGATGCAGGAGGTTGGGCTGCGCCTGAACCAATTCCAACTCGCACATCCGGAGATGCCGGCCATCCGCGCAAAGCTTCAGGGGCTGGGGTGGGATGCTTCCGAACCGGAGAACCGATACGTCGAATTGTCGGAGGCGGCACGGCCGGCTTTGACGCTTGTGCTCGATACGCCGAATGGGCTCGTGCAGATCGAAGGCGGCGGCCTGTAACCGCTGGCCACGTGTCAGGCGGCGCGCCGCTCGCCCACCCGCTGCCGCGAAGAGAACCCGTCGCGCACGCACTGCGCCAACGCCAGCGCCGCCGCACTCGCGCCTTGCGCAGGCAGCAGCAGGCTGATCGCAAACATCGGCAGTTCCGGAAGGCCGGCTTCAGGCCCGAGGATGTCGAGGTCCGCCGGCACCGTCGGCGTCAGCCATGCCGTGACGGCCAGCCCGGTGCGCACCGTGGCGGTGGTCGCTTCGATGTTGCCGCTCTCGAACACCGTGCGCCATTCGATGCCGTGCTCGCCGAGCGCCTTGAGCACGCGGGCGCGGAAGGCGCAACTCTCGTCCACCATCGACAGCGGTAGCGGGCGCTTCGCATGCACGTTGCCGCCGCGCGGGCCGACCCACACCAGCCGCTCCACGCACAGGCATTCGCCCGTGGCTTCGTCCACCGGCGCTTCGACCACGGCGACGTCCAGCTCGCCGCGCGCAATGCGCTCCGTCAGCTCGGGCGAGGTGCCGCAGACGATGGTCAATTCCACCGAAGGCCACGCTTCGGTAAAGGCCTTGAAGATCGGCGGGAAAACGGTGCCGACCAGGTCGTAAGGCACACCCAGGCGCACCGGACCCTGCAGCGGGCGCGCCGCCATGTCGGCCCAGATTTCGTCGTTGAGGGCGAGCAGGCGTTTGGCGCGGCCGAGGAACCGTTCGCCCGCGTGGGTGAGTTCCAGCCGACGGCCGTCGCGTTCGAACAGGCGGCATTCGAAGGCGTCTTCGAGCCGCTTGATCTGTTGGCTGATGGCGCCCTGCGTGAGGTGCAGCGCGTTGGCGGCCACCGTCATGCTGGCGTTTTCCGCCACGGCAATGAAGGTGCGCACGAGGGTGATGTCGAGGTTCTTGGCCATCGCTGCATTCTAGAAGCTAATGCTTGGGCACAAAAACCGCATCGTTGCTAATGGCTTGTCAGCGCACGGGGTGGGCGGATCGGTGGCCCGCTGTGTGCGGCGTGCCCCGCTGCCAGGGTCGCGCGCAACCGTGTGCCAGTGCGGAATTGCTGCATTGCCGCATGTCGCAATCGCTACCAAGGCAACGGTCTGCCAACTGCAGCGTGCGGGTTTGCTGCATGCCGTCGAGCGATGCCTCTAATGCGGGTAAGCCCGGTCGTTTGAAACAACCCGGCGCGCCTACGATGTGAAGTTGTGACCGGCAGCAAGCTGGCGGCGTCGCTCGTCCATTAGAAAACCATCCGGAGACATCCATGGCCAACGATTTGCCCACCTCGGCCCTCACCTTCGATTACGTCATCGTCGGCGCCGGTTCGGCCGGTTGCGCGCTCGCCAGCCGGTTGACCGAAGACCCGGACGTGACGGTCGCGCTGCTGGAAGCGGGCCCCCACGATCATCACCTTTCAGTCTGGGTGCCGGCCGGTTGTGCGGCATCGCTGCCGTTCAAGAACAAGCGCAACTATGGATTCCAGACCGTGCCGCAAGCGGGGCTGGGCGGCCGCCAGGGCTATCAGCCGCGCGGGCGGGGGCTGGGCGGCAGCTCGTCGCTCAACGCCATGATCTACATCCGCGGCACGCCCAGCGACTACAACCACTGGGCCGCGCTCGGCTGCACCGGCTGGGGCTGGAGCGATGTGCTGCCCTACTTCAAGCGCTCCGAAGGCAACGAGCGTTTTGCCGGCCGCGATGACGACGCGCTGCACGGCGGCACCGGCCCGCTGCACGTGAGCGACCTGCGCACCGGCAACCCCATCGCACAGCGCTTTGTCGAGGCCGGCGTGGCCGCAGGCTACCGGCTCAACAACGATTTCAACGGCCCCGACCAGGAAGGCGTCGGTCCGTACCAGGTCACGCAATACAACGGCGAGCGCTGGAACGCCGCACGCGCCTACCTGCACGGCGGCGACAAGGCTGACGCCACGTTCAGCCGCAACCGCCGCCAACTGACGGTGATGCCCGACACGCAGGCCCTGCGCATCGTCTTTGAAGGCAAGCGCGCGGCAGGCGTGGTGGTGGAGCGTGCGGGCCGCACCGAAACGTTGCGCGCGCGCCGTGAGGTGATCGTCTCATCGGGCGCGTTTGGCTCGCCGCAACTGCTGATGGCCTCGGGCGTGGGCCCGGCGGAGCATCTGCGCTCGCTCGGCATTCCGGTCGTGCACGACCTGCCCGGCGTCGGCCAGAACCTGCAGGACCACCTCGACATCATCCTGCACAAGAAGGTCTTCAACCTGGATTTGATCGGCTATTCCGCGCGCGGCAGCGCCCGCATGCTGAGCGAGATCCTGCGCTACCGGCGCGAGCGCCGCGGCATGCTGGCAACCAACTTTGCTGAAGCCGGCGGCTTCATCAAGAGCCGGCCCGATCTGGCCGATCCCGATCTGCAATTGCACTTCGTGGTGGCCATGGCCGACAACCACAACCGCACGTTCAACTACGGCCACGGCTATTCATGCCACGTGTGCGTGCTGCGCCCAAAGAGCCGCGGCGAAGTGCGCCTGGCCTCCGCCGACACGCGCGACGCACCGCTGATCGACCCGCGTTTCCTGTCCGACCCCGACGACATGAACGGCATGCTTGCCGGCTTCCGCGCCGTGAAGAGCATCTTCGCGCAGCGTCCGCTGGCCGACCTGGGCGGGCGCGAGTTGTATTCCGGAAACATCCGCGGCGACGGCTCCGACGACGAAGCCGTGCGCGCCCTCATCCGCCAGCACGCCGACAGCATTTACCACCCCGTCGGCACCTGCAAGATGGGCAGCGCAGACGACGCAATGGCCGTCGTCGACCCCGAACTGCGCGTGCGCGGCGTCACGGGCCTGCGCGTGATCGACGGCTCCGTCATGCCGACGCTGATCGGCGGCAACACCAACGCCCCGATCATCATGATTGCCGAGCGCGCTGCCGACCTGATGCGCCAGGGCGGACGCCCGACGTTGAATGTGGTGAGCAGCATCCCGACACAAGCGGCACCGGCCGAGGTGCACTGAAAGCAGCGAGGGCCACGAACCGCCGCGCCGCCCTCCGCGCACCGATGGTGTGGCCGTTGGAGCCCTAGATGGCGCCTTGAATTTCTGTTGCAGAGAGGAAAAAGGAAGGGAAACTGTCTGAGCGCAGCGAGTTTTTCCCTTCCCCTCTCTGCGACATGAATTCAAGGGGAAGTCGCCATCTCGGGCGCGCCTTTCTTTGCTTACTTTCTTTGGCAAGACAAAGAAAGTGAGTCAGCCCCGGCAGGGGATGAAACCAGAGATCGACCAATAGCAAAAGTCACAAGTCAGTCCGCAACTTCCAAAGCTCCGGAAACAACACCACGTCCAGCATCTTCCGCAGGTAACCGACGCCCTCGGTGCCGCCCGTCCCACGCTTGAAGCCAATCACGCGCTCCACCGTGGTCACATGCCGGAAGCGCCATTGCCGGAACGCATCTTCCAGATCGACGAACTTCTCAGCCAGCTCGTACAGCTCCCAGTGGTGCGTCGGGTCTCGATAGACCTCCAGCCACGCCGCTTCCACCGAGGCGTTGTAAGTCACGGGACGCGACCAGTCACGCTCGATGCAATCTGCGTCGAATGCAAAGCCGTGACGCGCCATGTAACGCACCGCCTCGTCGTACAGCGACGGCGTTTCCAACGCAGCCCTGACCTGTTCGTAATGCTCGGTGCGATGCGCGTGCGGCTTGAGCATCGCCGCGTTCTTGTTGCCGAGGATGAACTCGATCTCGCGGTACTGATACGACTGAAAGCCTGACGATTGCCCGAGGTGCGGACGCATGGCCGAGTACTCCGGCGGCGTCATCGTGGCGAGCACGTTCCACGCCTGCACCAGCTGATCCATGATGCGCGACACGCGCGCCAGCATCTTGAACGCAGGCGGCAGGTTGTCATTGCGCACGCAATCCCGCGCGGCGCGCAACTCGTGCAGCATCAGCTTCATCCACAGCTCGGTGGTCTGATGCTGAACGATGAAGAGCATCTCGTTGTGATCCGGCGAGCGCGGGTGTTGTGCGTTCAATATCTGGTCGAGCGCGAGGTAGTCGCCATAGCTCATCGATTTTGAAAAATCGAGCTGCGCGTCGTGCCAGCCTTCGCCCTGGGCGGCATGCATGGGGCAGCCCGATGCTGCGGGTTGGTTCGGGTTCGACATCTCAGGTCACCAGCGTACGTTCGTTGAATTGGGCCGATTGCCACGCGCCGGTTTCCAGCACATCGCGCAACACCTCCACGGCATCCCACACATCGGCAAAGCTCGTATACAGCGGCGTGAAACCGAAGCGCATGATGCGTGGCTCGCGGTAGTCGCCGATCACGCCGCGCGCGATCAGTGCCTGCACCACGGCATAGCCGTTGGGGTGTTCGTAGCTGACATGGCTGCCGCGGATGGCGTGGTTACGCGGCGTTACGAGCGTGAGGGGAAAGCCTGCGCAGCGCGTTTCCACCAGCGTGATGAAGAGATCGGTGAGCGCCAGCGACTTGGCGCGCAGGGCGGCCATCGACGTCTGCGCGAAGATGTCGAGCCCGCATTCCACCATCGCCATCGACGTGATCGGCTGCGTGCCGCACAGGAAGCGGCCGATGCCGGCATCGGCGTCGTAGCGCGACTCCATCGCGAACGGCCGCACGTGGCCCCACCAGCCCGATAGCGGCTGCCAGAAGCGCTCGCGCAACGCCGGTGCCACCCACACGAAGGCTGGCGAGCCGGGGCCGCCGTTGAGGTATTTGTAGGTACAGCCGATGGCGTAATCCGCGCCGCCTGCGTGCAGGTCAACGGGCACAGCGCCCGCCGAATGCGCCAGATCCCAGATGGCCAGCGCGCCGTGCTTGTGCGCCAGCGCCGAGACGGCCGCCATGTCGTACATGTGCCCGCTCTTGTAGTTCACGTGCGTCAGCATGGTGACGGCGACGTCGTCGCCCAGCGCCCCTTCCAGTTCTTCCGGCGAGTCGATCAGGCGCAGTTTGTAGCCGTCGCGCAGCAGGTCGGCCAGGCCTTCAGCGATGTAGAGGTCGGTCGGAAAGTTATGCGTTTCCGACACGATGATCTTGCGGGCGGGCGCGTCTTCGCGCTGCACGCGAATCGCGGCGGCCAGCACCTTGAAGAGATTGATCGATGTGGTGTCGGTGACGACGACTTCGTCTTCGCGCGCACCAATCAGCGGGGCAAGCTTGTTGCCCAGGCGGCGCGGCAACTCAAACCAGCCGGCCTGGTTCCAGCTGCGGATCAGGCCATCGCCCCATTCGTTGGCGACGACTTCCTGCGCGCGGGCGAGCGCAGCTTTCGGGCGGGCGCCCAGAGAGTTGCCGTCGAGATAAATCACGCCGTCGGGCAGCGCAAAGGCGTCGCGCAGCGCGGCGATCGGATCGGCCGCGTCGCGTTCGACGCAGGAGTTGCGGGTGATGGTCATGTGAATGCCGGGTGAAAAGGGGTGGGTGTTCTGTCGTTGTGTCGATCAGGGGAGGCTGCGCAGCACGGCGCGCACCGGACTCGCATCGAGCGTGGCGAACTTGAGTGGCAGGGCGATCAGTTCGTAATCGCCGGCGGGCACTTCGTCGAGCACGAGCCCTTCGAGGATGGCGAGGCCGTGTTTGCCCACGGCGTGGTGCGCGTCCATGGTCTTGGAGGTCTGCGGGTCGAGCGAGGCGGTGTCGACGCCAATGAGCTTGACGCCGTGCGCGGCCATCAATGCGATCGTCTCGGGCGCAACGGCGGCAAAGTCGGCGTCCCACGCGGTTTGCGGCATCTGTGCGTACGTTCGCAGCAACACGCGCGGCGGTACGTCGGTCAATGCATCGCGCACGTGTTCGGGCTCGACGCGCGCCGCGCCCACACAGTGAATAACGCGGCACGGGCCCAGGTAGGCGTCCAGCGGCACCTGGCCGATGGCAGCGCCGTCCGCGCGGTAGTGCAGCGGGGCATCGGCATGCGCACCCGTGTGCGGCGAGAGAGTGATGCGCCCGACGTTGACTGGGCAGTCACCTTCGAGCTTCCACGCAATTTCCTGCGAAAACGGCGTATCGCCGGGCCAAGTGGGCGTGGCAGGCGAGAGGGCGGGGCTGATGTCCCACAAAGTGCGTTCCAAGGCGGCTCCGGGGCGGAAAATTCGTTGAATCCGTGCCGAAATGATAGGGAAATCCGCGCGCAATGGGTTTGCATAATCGTGCGCGTCATCGCATCAGATTCGCATAAAATGCAAAGTAATCAAAATATGACGCAAGGAAGCGCGAAGAATGCAACTCGATACCACCGATCTGCGCATTCTGCAGGTGTTGCAGGAAGACGGCCGCATCAGCAACCAGGATTTGGCGGAGCGCGTCGCGCTGTCGCCGTCGGCCTGTCTGCGGCGTGTGCGGATGCTGGAAGAGGGCGGCGCCATCACCGGTTATCGGGCGCAACTGGGCCGCGCCGCGCTCGGGCTGGAACTGGAAGCGATCGTGCAGGTGTCGATGCGCCAAGACGTGACGGGCTGGCACGAGACGTTCATGGCCGCCGTGCAGAGTTGGCCCGAGATCGTGGCCGCTTACATCATCACCGGGGATTGCAACTACATCCTGCGCGTGCAGGCGCCCAACCTGCAGCACTACTCGGAGTTCATCATCGAGCGGCTGTACAAGACGCCTGGCGTGATGGACATCCGCTCGAATATCGTTCTGCGCACCATCAAGGACCGCGACGGCGGTCTGGCGCTGTTGATGGAAGCGCGGGGCGTGCGTCCGCTCGAGGGCAAGGCGACGGGCAAGGGCGGGAGAGCAAAGTAGAAAGTGGCGCCGGACTTTCTGACGAGAATCAATCCCCTACTGAAAGCATGCGCGGATAGTGGCCCTGTGTTGTCGACCGGAGCGGGCCATGGCCAAGAAGTTTCCGCTGCATCCTGTGCACCCCGAGCGCATCTGCTGGGGCTGCGACAAGTATTGCTCCACCGACGCCCTGGGCTGCGGCAACGGCTCGGGCCGCACGCAGCACCCCGCCGAGCTGCTCGGCGACGACTGGTATGAATTCGGGGATTGGGGCATCGACGCGGACGCGCCGCAGAAACCAGGCACGCCCGCCTAATATGGCTGGCTGGTCAGTCGCCGATGCGCGTGAGCGACGAGAACGCGCCTCGATGGAACACCAGCGGTGCGCCATTCGCGTCGATCACGCCGCAGCGCTCGACTTCACCGACGAAGATGACGTGGTCACCCTCGTCATATCGGCTGCGGTTATGGCACTCGAACCAGGCCAGTGACTGCGCGAGGATCGGCAGGCCGGTGGGGCTCAGGCGGTAGTCGATGTTGGCAAAGCGGTCGCCCTTGAGCGTGGCGAAGCGCTTGCACAGGGCCAGTTGCTCGGCTGCGAGAACATTGATGACGTAGTGCGAGCCTGCGTGGAACAACGGAAATGAATTCGCCTGCACGCCCAGGCTCCACAGCACCAGCGGCGGGTCCAGCGACACTGAATTGAACGAGCTGGCCGTCACCCCGACGAACGCCGGCGTACCTGGCCGGCCTTCCGAGCGCGTGGTGACCACCGTCACGCCAGTGGCAAACTGGGACAGGGCATGCCGGAAATGCGCGGCATCGAAATCGGGCGGGGTGGCGCGGCCATGTGGGCGTCGATGCGCCGACGCCTCGCGCGCGGAAGATTCCGGGTCGCGCGCATCCATGGGAATGGCTCCGTTTTGGTCCATGAAAACTACCGAAAGTAATGCTCAATTGTAACGGACGCGCGATAGGCCGCGCCCGGGTAGGGCTTTGCATGATTCTGCGGTCATATGGGGGAGCCTGTGTCAGGATTAGAGCCTTCGGCCGACCAATGGCAGCCCAATCAATGCAGGAGAATCCGAATGACTGAACAACGCGCCCTTGAAACCGCCGTCCTGGGCGGAGGCTGCTTCTGGTGCCTGGAAGCCGTGTTCCAGCAGGTGCAAGGGGTGCAGAGCGTGGTGTCCGGCTATGCCGGCGGCCATGTCGATCGCCCGAGTTACCGTGCCGTTTGCAATGGCAACACTGGTCATGCCGAAGTGGTGGCCGTGAAGTTCGACCCCGCCGTGATCCCGTATCGCGAGATTCTCGACATCTTCTTCGCCATTCACGACCCGACCACGGTTGATCGCCAGGGCAACGACGTTGGCCCGCAATACCGCTCGGCCATCTTCGCGCAAACGCCCGAGCAACTGGCGACGGCGCGCACGGCCATCGCCGAGCTGGGCGCCAGCGACATCTTTGAAGCGCCCATCGTGACCGAACTGGTGGATGCCGCTGACGGCAAGGTCACCTTCTGGCGTGCCGAGGACGAGCACCAGAACTACTTCCGCGACCACCCGGCCCAGGGCTACTGCGCGTTCGTCATCTCGCCCAAGGTGGCGAAATTCCGCAAGCAGTTCGCACACCGCTTGCAGGGTTAGGAGAGGACGCCGAGGCTACGCTGCGTCTGCCGGCAAGCGCGCGGCAATGGCCTCGGCCAGCTTGATGCACGACAACGGGGATGATCCTTCTGCCTTGTTGCTGACCAGGATCGTTACCCTGCGCCCAGCCGCCAGCGCGGCGACCGCCATGTCGGCCAGCGTTTCGCGCGAGAACGGGTCTTCATCGACGAGCTTGTTGAACGGTTTGTACGCTGCTTCGGCTTGCGCGTAGCGATAGCGGCTGTTCAGGTTCCAGCGCACCACCAACGGGCCACCCCCACCTTCATCCAGCAGCGCAACGGCGGCCGCTTGCCGGTCCACTGCCGGCATCCGCTCATGCAGGCCGACGCAATAACGCACCCCCGCCGCGCGCAGCATTTTGATGAAGCGCGGCGTGAGCAGCGTGGCGTCGCGCAATTCCACCGCGTAGACGGCGTCGGGATTGAGCTGCGGATCGAGTGGCGGCAACGCGGCCAGGAACGCCGCAAGCCGTTCCACAAAACCGGTGGCATCTTCAGCCAGCGCGCCCAGCGGCGAAAGCTGAAACACCAGCGGCCCGCATCGCGTCCCGAGCCCGCGGGTGGCCGGCTCGACAAAGTCGCGGATCGCAAATTCGGCATTCAGGAAGGCAGGATTGGCCATGCGCCCGCGCCCGTCCGATTCACGAATCCACGCGTCGCATACGGCAGAGGTTGCCTTGACGGCAAAGCGGAAGTCTTCCGGCACGCTAGCCGCGTAGGCGACGTAGTCCGCCAGTGGGATCGGCGAATAGAACCCGCGATCGATGCTGACCGTGCGCAGCAGCGGGTGCTGGGCATACGCCGCCAGGCCCTTGCGGGCGAGCATCGATTCGGAATACTCGCCCGCATATACCAGCCCGTCCCACCCCGGATACGACCATGACGACGTGCCGATGCGCAGGGCGCGCGGCAAGCGCTGCGCGAGCGCAGCCACATCGGGCGCAATTACGGCCGGCTGCACGCCCTGTCGCGCGGGCGAGCGTTTGGGTTTCGGTGCGGAGGTGCCGGGTTCGGCGGTCGCGTTGTCGCTTAGGGCGGGCGGCGCGCCGAACAGATCGTCGATGGGGGAGCTGTCGGTCAAATGGTTACGCGTAGATATAGCGGCGCGACCACGGGATCGTCGTCGCCGACTTGCCGGCCTTCTGCAGCACGGTCTGGAAGATCGAGATTTCGTCGGCGTCGAAGGCGTGTGCGCAGCCGGCCAGGTAGACGCGCCAGATGCGGTACTTCTTCTCGCCCACCATTGCGCGGATGGTTTCGCCGTTGGCCTCGAAGCGCTCGGCCCAGTGTTCGAGCGTGCGCGCATAGTGGCGGCGCAGGCTTTCAACGTCAAGCGCTTCCAGGCCGCCATCCTGCGCGGCGCTCAGCGCCAGCGAGATGTGCGGCAGCTCCCCTTGCGGAAAGACATAGCGATCGATGAAATCGCCGCCGCCCATCGAGCTTTCGCCGCCGGCCGAGTCCGACGACGTGATGCCGTGGTTCATCGCAATGCCGTTGTCGGCCAGCAGGTCGTGCATGCGGCGGAAATACCCGGGCAGGTTCTTGCGGCCGACGTGCTCGAACATGCCGACGCTGGTGATGCGGTCAAACTGGCCGGTCAGGTCGCGGTAGTCCTGGATGCGGATTTCGATCTGGTCTTGCAAGCCGGCCGCCCGCACGCGTTCGGTGGCGAGATCGTACTGGTTTTGCGACAGCGTCACGCCCAGGCAACGCGCGCCGTACTTCTGGGCGGCACGCAGCACCAGCGCACCCCAGCCGCAGCCGATATCGAGCAACGTCTGCCCGGGCTGCAAGCGGATCTTGGTGAGGATGTGGTCGATCTTCTTGAGTTGCGCCTCGTCGAGCGTTTCATCGCCGTTCTCAAAGTAGGCGCAGGAGTAGACCATGTTCTCGTCCAGCCACAGTTTGTAGAAGTCGTTGGAAACGTCGTAGTGGTACTGGATCGATTCCTTGTCGCCTTCCTTCGTGTGGGCGAAGTGGCGCACCACGCGGGCCAGCGCATTGCCGCTGCTGACCGCGGCCGCAGCAGCCAGGCTGTAGCTCACATTGATGATGTCCGCCAGCTTGCCGTCCAGGTCGATCTTTTCCTGGACGTACGCCTCGCCAAGGTTGTTCAGCGTTGGGGAGAGCAGCAGCGGCAGAGCGCTCGCTTCGCGCACGGTGAGCGTGACGCGGGGCTGCTCGAAGCGGCCCAGCTCGTATTGATCACCGTTCCATAACCGCAGGCGCACGGGAAGGTTGGCAGACTCGCGGATGTCCTGGATCCACTGCTCAAGTTTGCGGTCAATCGCCTGTTGGAAAAACATGTCGACGCCTCCCTGATGTGCCAGTGTTCGGGACGGCCATCGGATTGCGGCCCGAACGGATCACTTTAGCTTACGACAAACTTTCCCATTGTGCTGTGCGGGTCTTACGGGGACGTGCCGGACCGATCCTTCGGCAGCAAGCGCCGTGCCGGCATGACGCGATGCGCAATAACGTATTGCGCATCTGCCGTCAGGCTACGGGGCGAGGCGGACGATTGTCCAGCTGCCGTCGGCATGCTTGCGGTACTCCAGCCGATCGTGCAGCCGCGACGGGCGGCCTTGCCAGAATTCCAGCCGCTCGGGCAGCAGCCGGTAGCCGCCCCAGTGGGGCGGGCGCGGCGGGGCGTCGCCAAAGCGCTGGCGGTATTCGGCTTCGCGAGCTTCCAGCGTGGCGCGATCGGGCACTTCGCTGCTTTGCTCCGAGGCCCAGGCGCCCAGACGGGAGCCGAGCGGGCGCGAGTGGTAATAGGCATCGCTTTCGGCGTCGCTCACTTTTTCGACGATGCCCTGGATGCGCACTTGCCGCTCCAGCCCGATCCAGTGGAACAGCAGCGCTGCGCGCGGATTGGCGGCCAGTTCTTCGCCCTTGTGGCTGGCGTAGTTCGTGAAGAAGGTGAAGCCGCGCTCGTCCAGGTTCTTGAGCAGAACGATGCGGGCCGAGGGCTGGCCATGCGGGTCGACGGTGGCGAGCGTCATGGCGTTGACTTCAGCGATCTCGGCCTTCAGGGCCTCGTCGAACCAGCGGCGGAACTGGCGCAGGGGGTTGGCGTCCACGTCGGCGATGTCGAGCGAAGCGCGGGCGTAATCGGTACGGATATCGGCAATGGAGGTCATGAGCGTGGCGAATGCGGCATGCGAACGGGCCGAGTATAGACAAACACCGCCTGCCGTTATTTTCTTGCGCGCAAAAGGCCTGGCACGGTTTGCGCTTGCGGCGGGAGGCTGGCGATCCGTTTTGCGCCGCTTTATTGGCTAGTCAAGGGTATCAGGCTGCGGCGCTCGCCGCGTCTGCCACAAAAATTTCAACAGGATGTCGAAAATGGTCCCCCGTTCCCATGATCCCGACACCCCTGCCGGCTTGACGCGCCGCCAGTGGCTGCAGGGCACACTCGCGTTGGCCGCGGCCGGGCTGGCGGGCTCGCAGGTGCTGCGCGCGGTCGCCCAGGGCCCGACTGAATCGCTCGATGCATTCATCGCGTTGTCACAGGCGCTGACGGCCCGGCCCGCGCTGGATCGCGGCGTGGGCACGCGGTTGCTGGCGGCGCTTGGCAAATCGAGCGCCGACTTTGCCGCGCAATTGCGGCCGCTGGCGCAGGCGTTGGCAGTGGGCTCGCTTTCCGATGCGCAGCAGAAGACCGCGCTGCAGATTCTGGAAGCGTGGTACCTGGGTGTGGTCGACGGCAATGTCGTCACGTACGAGCAAGCGCTGATGTATAGCGTGGTTTCAGACACGCTCGTCATGCGCACGTATTGCCCCAACCAGCCCGGCTTCTGGGCCGAGCCCCCCGTCGAGAGGCAAGCCTGATGGCCCAATCTGAACAAACTCGCCAACAAGCCGATATCGTGGTGGTGGGCTCCGGCGTGGCCGGGGCGCTGGTGGCGTACGAGCTGGCGCGCGCGGGCAAGTCAGTGCTGATGCTCGAAGCCGGCCCGCGCCTGCCGCGCTGGGAAATTGTCGAGCGCTTCCGCAACCAGGCCGACAAGATGGATTTCATGGCGCCGTATCCGTCAACGCCATGGGCACCGCATCCGGAATATGGCCCGCCCAACAACTACCTCGTGCTCAAGGGTGAGCATCAGTTCAACTCGCAGTACATCCGGGCGGTGGGCGGCACGACGTGGCACTGGGCCGCATCGACGTGGCGCTTCCTTCCGAACGATTTCAAGCTGCGCAGCGTGTATGGCATCGCGCGCGACTGGCCGATCCAGTATCAGGATCTGGAGCGCTATTACGGCCTGGCCGAAGAGGCCCTCGGCGTCTGGGGACCGAACGACGAAGACCTCGGTTCGCCGCGTAGCCAGCCTTATCCGATGACGCCGCTCCCGCTCTCGTTCAGTGAACGCACGATCAAGGACGCGCTCAATGCGCACGACGCGAGCTTCCACGTGGTCACCGAGCCGGTGGCGCGCAACAGTCGCCCGTACGACGGTCGCCCCACCTGCTGCGGCAACAACAACTGCATGCCGATCTGCCCGATCGGTGCGATGTACAACGGCATCGTGCATGTGGAGAAAGCCGAGCAGGCCGGCGCACGGCTGATCGAGAACGCCGTGGTCTTCAAGCTCGAAGTCGGCCCCAACAAGCGCATCGTGGCGGCGCGGTACAAGGATTCGAAAGGCGCCGAGCACCGCGTGGAAGGCAAGTGGTTCGTGCTGGCTGCCAACGGCATCGAAACGCCCAAGCTGATGCTGATGTCGACCAGCCAGGATTTTCCGAAGGGCGTGGGCAACAGCTCCGACATGGTGGGGCGCAACCTGATGGACCATCCCGGCACCGGCGTGAGCTTCTATGCCGACCGCAAGCTATGGCCGGGACGCGGGCCGCAGGAAATGACGTCGCTGATCGGCTTTCGCGATGGGCCGTTTCGCGCCACGCAGGCTGGCAAGAAGCTGCACCTGTCGAACATCTCGCGCATCGAGCAGGAAACGCAGCGCATCTTCAAGGAAGGCAAGCTCATCAAGCCGGCCGACCTCGATGCACGCATTCGCGACCAGGCCGCGCGCTACGTGCAGTTCGACAGCTTTCACGAGATCTTGCCGCTGCCCGAGAACCGCATCGTGCCGAGTGCGACGGAAGTGGACGCCATCGGCATTCCACGCCCCGAGATCACGTACCACATTGACGATTACGTCAAACGCAGCGCCGTGCATACGCGGGAGGTCTACGCGACGGCAGCCCAGGTAATGGGCGGCACCAATGTCGAATTCCACGACGACTTCGCACCCAACAATCACATCACCGGCGCAACCATCATGGGGGCCGATCCGAAAGACTCCGTGGTCGACAAGGATTGCCGGACCTTCGACCATCCGAATCTGTTCATCAGCAGCAGTTCCGCCATGCCGACGGTGGGCACCGTCAACGTGACGCTGACCATCGCGGCACTGGCCCTGAGGATTGCCGATCAACTGAAGAAGGAGGCGTGAGATGAAAGCGATCGCTTCCTTCTCGCTGCTGTTGCTGACTGGCCTGCTGGCGAATGCGTGGGCGAAGGACACGCCGGCCGACACCGCACAGATCAAACGCGGCGAATACCTCGCCATTGCGGCCGACTGTGCAGCCTGCCACACGGCACCGGGCGGCAAGCCGTTTGCCGGCGGCTTGCCGATGCAGATCCCGATGCTGGGCACAATCTACAGCAGCAACATCACGCCCGATGAAAGGACCGGCATCGGCAAATGGACCTACGAAGAATTCGAGCGCGCCGTGCGAAAAGGCGTGGACGATGACGGCAATAATCTGTATCCCGCCATGCCGTATCCATCGTACGCAAAGATCAACGATGCGGACATGCGCGATCTCTATGCGTACTTCCGCAACGGCGTCACGGCGGTGGAAAACCGACGGCCGCGCAGCACCATCCGCTGGCCGCTGAACATGCGCTGGCCGCTCAAGCTGTGGAACCTCATCTTCCTCAAGAGCGAGCCGTACGTAGCGAAGGCCGACAAATCTCCGACGTGGAATCGCGGTGCGTACCTCACGCAAGGGCTGGCACACTGCGGCACGTGCCACACGCCGCGCGGTTTCGCCATGCAGGAAAAGGCACTGGATGAGCGCGCCAGCGGTTATCTGGCGGGCTCAACGCTCGCGGGCTGGACGGCATTCAACATCACCTCGGACCCAACGAGCGGCATCGGTGCCTGGAAGCGGGAACAGCTCGTGCAATACCTGCGCACCGGCAGCGTGCCCGGCGTGGCGCAAGCCGCGGGCCCAATGGGCGAAGCGGTGCAGCACAGCTTCTCGCGGATGACGATGCAGGACGTCGAGTCCATCGCCGAATATCTGCGGACCGTGCCTGCGGTGAGCAACAACCTTGAACGCGCACGGCAGGATTGGGGCAAGCCCGCCACCGATGTGACAGCGCTGCGCGGCAAGCCCATCGAGACCACCATCGACGCCGCGCGTCTGTACCTCGGCAATTGCGCCACGTGTCACCAGGCCGATGGACGCGGCACGCCTGATGGCTATTACCCGCCGCTGCTGCACAACTCGACGGTCGGGACGCGGGACACGACCAACCTGGTGCAGGTGATCCTGTTCGGCATTGAACGCAAGGCAGGCGACAAGCACATCGGCATGCCGGCGTTTGGGCGTGAGCTGTCCAACGAACAACTCGCCGCGCTGACGAATTACGTCACACGCCAGTTTGGCGACCCGGCCACGCCGGGGGTGACTGCCGAAGCCATCGCAAAGCGGCGTTCATTGCAGTAGCGGCGATGGTGCCGGCGGCGGGGTTCAGCCGCCGGTGGTCAGCGGTTCGCGCGACGGCGGGCCTGCGCGACGCTGCGGCGCTGCGGTCTTGCCCGAGTCGGGCTGCGTCGACTTCAAATCGCCTTCCGGCGTGCGGCCCGGCTTCTTGCTGTGATATGTCTGGCCGGGCGGCGGTGCGATCGGGCGTTGGCGCACATCCGCGAGCAGCTTGCCGCAGGCGCTTTCGGGCGCCGGCTTGAGCTCAAGCACAGGCAGTACCGCCGCCACCGGCGCCGTCAGTGCCAGCGCCACTGCGCCGCCTGCCCGCAGCGCCACGACGGCCGGGTTGACCGACACATCCGGATGCTTGTAAGTGCCCTTCACATACAGCGGCGTGCGCAGCGAAAACACGCGCAGCCCCTTCGAATCCGGATGGATGGTGAAGTCCAGCGCTTCCTGCTTGAAACTCGTCGCGCCGGTCACGTCGATGACGGCATCCTGTGTATCCACCACGAACGTGCGTGCCTGCGCCAGCCCATTGCTCACGGCAAAGTCGCCGGCCGCGCAGTTGATGGTGACCTGCTTGTCGCCAAAGAGCTTGGTCAGGATCACGTTGCCGACGTTCAGCCCCATGGCTTCCAGGATGAACTTGCTGATGGTGCCTTGCTCCACCAGGATCTTCACCTCGCCGTTGGAAGAGCCGAGCAGTGCCGACACCGAGTTGCCCGTGGCCGAGAGCCGCGCATCGCCGTTGATCTCGCCCACGCTTGCACGCACGGACTCGATCTTCGGGAACAGTTGCTTGATCTTGAAGTGCCGTGCTGCCAGCGCGGCGCGCGCCTGCATGGGCGTGGCATGCCCGTCGAGCTGGATGTTGGAGCTGAGCGTACCGCCCGCAACGCCGAAGTTAAGCGGGTCCAGCGTGAGCACCGCATCCTGCAATTTGACGTGCGTAACAAGGTGGTTGATCGGCAGATCTGCGGTGTGGACGATGCGCTCGCCGGTAAACTTCACGTCGGCATCGATGGCGTTCCAGCGATCGGTGCGGAAGGGCTCCACCGGCAGCACCTTGTCGGCAGGCTGGCGCACGGTCTTGCTGTCGCCGGGGTCGGTGCTCGGGTCAGCGCGCTTGGCCTTGCTGGCGTTGGAGTCGGCGCCGATGATGGGCGCGAGGTCGGCAAACAGCAATTGATGCGAAACCAACTCGCCCGTCAATTGCGGACGGGGCTCGCGCATCGTATAGGCGAGGGTGCCGCCTAAATCGGAGCCGCCCACGCGGCCTGTGAATTTCTCGTAGCGCCACGTCGAACCCCGTTTTCGCAACTCGCCGATCAGCCTGCCGCGCGTGTCGAAGGGGGGCGTATCCGGCAGCACCACGCCAGTCAGCGGATACAGCTGCGCCATGCTCGCGCCCGACAAGTGCAGGCGTAAGTCGATCGCTGTCAGGCTGGCGGGGTTGGTGAGCGTGCCGGCCAGGTCAATGCGTGTCTTGCCGACCGTCACGTCGGCCTGCAGCGGGTAGGGCCGTTGCGCGTCCTGCAGGCGGAGCACGCCGCCCGCCTTCCCGCTACCCGTGATGGCGGCGTTGTTATAGGTGCCCTTGACCGTCCACGCAATTCCATAAGGCTGCTGCGGATCCGGCGCCGCCGGCGTCTGTGCCGCGGTAGCGGAGGCTGCGGCGCCGGACGCAGCCGGCTCCTTGGCGGGCTGATCCGCGCTTTTGATGGCCGTGCCGTTAGCAGCGGTGTACAGCGTCTGGTTGTCTATGGTGTCGACGGTTGCCGTCAGGTGAATGCGCTTGATGTCGTCGTCCAGCGCCAGCGAGCCCCTGCTGAACGCAATTTCGCGCAGGTCCAGTTTCCAGTCTGAGGGCTTCTTGTTGTTGCCTTCGCCGCGCGTCAGATCGAACGTCCAGTTGTTGCGGTTCTGCTTGTCGCGCTCAAGCGCAATCGCGGGGGTGTCGAGTGTGACGCTCGGGATGACAATGCGATGCGCGAGCAGCGGCAGCGCCTCCAGCACAAACGTGAGTTGCCGGATGGTGGCCACGTTCGGCTGCTTGGCCCAATCCGGGTTTCCGACGGTGATGTCGTTGGCAATGAACCGAGGCCAGGGCACGTAAGCACGCCAGCCGGATTCGCCTTCGGGCTTCTTCCACGTGAGCACCAGATCGCCGTTGATGGCGAAGGGGCGTCCGATGGCTTGCGAGACGCGATCATTGAGATAAGGCCTGGCGCGGTTCCAGTCGAACGTCAGCACAAAGATGACCGCCGCTGCCACGATGACGACGGGTGTGATGACCAGTCCGAGGGCGAGTTTGCCGGATGTACGCATCGTGTTTTTGTCGGTATTGGCACAAAAATGCGACCGCGCGCGTTGATATATAGTTCGGCGCAACCACGATTCAATTGTGTCATGAGCCAAGTAGCAATCAGCGCGCCAGCGCACCCGCCCATCCTCGATGACGAATACGCACGCCGCTTTGGTGGGGTTGCCCGGTTGTACGGCCCCCAAGCGCTTGAGCGTTTCGCGGCGGCGCACGTTTGCGTGATCGGTATCGGCGGCGTGGGCTCGTGGGTGGCCGAGGCAGTGGCGCGCTGCGGTGTCGGCAAATTCACGCTGATCGACCTCGATCACATCGCGGTGTCCAACACCAACCGCCAGATCCACGCGCTGGGCGACGCGTATGGCATGGCCAAGGTTGACGCCATGGCAGAGCGCATTCTGCAGATCAATCCGCGCGCCGAGATCAGCCGCATTGATGATTTCGTGACGGTCGAGAACGCCGAAGCATTGCTCGGCCATCCGTTCGATTACGTGATCGACGCGATCGATGCGGTGAAAGTGAAGACGGCCATCATTGCGTTCTGCAAACGCACCGGCAAACGCGTCGTGACGTGCGGCGCCGCGGGTGGGCAATTGGACCCCACGCGCATTCGCGTGACCGATCTCTCGCGCACGATTCAAGACCCGCTGCTGGCCAAGGTGCGCGGCAACCTGCGTCGCCAGCACGGCTTTTCGAAAAACCCGAAGTCGCGTTTTGGTATCGACGCGGTGTTCTCCGACGAGCCGCTGCGCTACCCCGAACCCGAGCAGCAGGCGTGCGCTGTGGAGTTGCCGGTCGAGTCCAGCCACGCCGGCATCGACGACCTTGCAGCGGCGGGCCACATTGCCGTGGTCAACGCGCCGCCCGCGCCACAGCCTGCGCAGGGGCCGCAGGGCCTGGCATGCGCGGGGTTTGGTTCGTCCGTATGTGTGACGGCGGTGTTCGGGATGGTGGCCGCGTCAACGGCGCTGCGGGCGATCGCCGGCGTCTGATGGCGTATTGCTTGATCGAGGAATGACCTGATCGAGCTTCTCGCGGATGGTGTCGGCATATACGCCCGACCATCCATCGCGGGGCTGGCTGTTGGCAAAGACCACAAAACCGGGCATGACCGACACGCCGTATCGATCGGCGGTGTGCTGGTTTTCGTCGAAGTCCATCGTGACGAAGGTGGCACGTCCGGCGTAGCTCGATTCCATCTGCTCGAGGCTGGCCACGGCGGACTGGCTCGGGTGGCTCCACTCCGCGGCAAAGCACACCACCACCGGGTTGCGTTGCGAGGCGTCGATCACATCGGATTGAAACGAGGCATCGTTGACGGTCTTCATGGGCGCTCCCAGAGTGGAGTGGACGCCCGCGCAACGAAGGCCTGCGGGCAGGGCCACTCTGACTCTAGGCAGCGGACCGCCGGTCGACAACCTGTGTTCAGCCAACGTGCTCCATGGTGCGCATCGCGTTGCCCATTTGCGCCAGATACGTCGTCATCATGCGGTCCATCACGTCGACATGCTGCGCAAACCAGGCGGGCAATTCCGCCACCAGCCGACGGCCCAGTTCCATCTCGCCAGCGGCGGCGCGCTTGCGCACTTCGCGGCAAAGCGCCAGCACATTGTCGTGTTCGCCGCGGTGGCAGTGGCGCGGGGGGAAGTCGGCCGCGTCCATCCAGGCGTTTTCTTCAGCGAAGTGGTGCTCGGTGTGGTCGATGAAGGCATCGAGCGCGCCAATGAACTCGGCATCCGATGCATCTGCAACGGCATTGAGCAAGGCACAGAACTCGACGTGGTTGGCGTCAGTGGCAGCATCTCCGAGTTGGAGTGCCTCCGACCATTCGATCACGGGCATGGCAGGCTGAAGAATTGGATGGGCGAGGCGATCAGCTTAAGCGACGCACACCACGCCGCAGTTTGACGACGGGCAAACGTATTAGCCGGCGTCCGGCGCGGGATGTTGCTGCAGCACTTCCACCGCCCGCGCATAGAGCGCCACGGACGGGGCATAGCCACGCCCGATCTGGTACAGCGTGCCGCCCTGTTCGGCCAGCAAGCTGGGGAAGCCGGTGATACCCCAGCGGCGCGACAGGCGGAAGTCTTCGCGCGTTTCATCGCGCAGCGCATCCGTGTCGAACACAGCATCGAAGTGTTCCGCCTCGACGCCATTGGCGAGCGCAACGTCGCGCAGCACACCGGCCTGTGTGGTGTCGCGGCCTTCGCCGTAGAAGGCGTGCTGGATGGCATGGAAGAAGGTGAGCACGCGTTCGTCGTCCTCTGCCCAGTGTTCGCGCGCCATGACGACGGCGCGGCAGGCGGGTTCGGTGTCGTAGACGAAGCCGTCACGGCGCATCGCCACCGCGGGCGACTGGTCGAACGGCATGCCGCTGCGTTCGGCCACGGCATGCCAGTGGTGGAGGATTTCGTCGCGCTTGTCTGCGGCCATTGGTTCGCGCTGCCCGGGGCGCAGGCCGCCGGTGATGACCGTAACAGGCGCCGGTGCGCCCAGCGTGTCCGCCAGCCGCTTGCGCAGGTCAGCCAACTGTGGACCGAAGCCGTAGCACCAGGAACACATCGGATCGGCCACGTAGATCAATCGCATGATGGCTGCCTCAATTCAATTTGGACGCAAGCTGCCGGCGCCAGTGTGATACCGCCTGGGGCGCGTCGCGCATCATGTCGAACACCGAAACCATGGTCTTGCGCGCAATGTCGTCGCGGAAGGCGCGATCCCGCTCGACGATGGCGAGCAATTGCTCCAGGGCGGCTTCGTAATCCTGGCCGGCGATGTACTGCTGTGCCAGGTCGAGCCGTGCCTGCAGATTGTCCGGTTGCGCTTGCACGACCGTGCGCAAGGCGCCGGCATCGGGCAGCGTATCGGCCCGTTCGGTGGCCCTCAGGCGCGTTTCCAGCGGGGCATAGCGCGCATCCTGCGGCGCCTTGGGTGAAAGCAAGGCGAATTCGCCCTGCGCGGCATGCGCGTCGCCGGTGTCGAGGAGCAGGTTCACCAGCGCAAAGCGCGCGGCATCGAAGCCGGGGTCGAAGGCCAGCGCGTTCTGGAACGCTTCGCGCGCGAGGGCGGTTTCGCCGGCTTGGCTCGCGGCGAGCCCTTCGCGATAGGCGACTTCGGCGGGTTGCGGAATCACGCGGTCAAGGAAGGCACGCAATTGCGCTTCGGGCAACACGCCGACGAACTGGTCGACCGGCTTGCCATCGACGAACGCCACCACGTACGGGATGCTGCGCACATGGAACTGGGCAGAAAGTTCCGGGTTTTCGTCTGAGTTGATCTTCGCGAGCTTCCATTTGCCGGCATATTCGGCCTCCAGCTTTTCCAGCATCGGGCCCAATGTGCGGCACGGGCCGCACCACGGCGCCCAGAAATCGACCAGCACCGGGATCTGGCGTGAGGTTTCGACCACTTCCTGCGCGAAATTCTGCGAGGTGATGTCGCTCATCGTCGGGCTTCTCCTGAGGGGCAATGGCGCCGGCATATCCGCCGGCGAGAGGTATCGTGCATTTTACTTGGGGTGGGCCGGGCCGTTTCGAGGCCGCCTGCCGTCCGTCTGCCCGCCGCATAACGTATGTCAGAGCAACGGTTGAAAATAGAACGATCGTTCGGATACCATCGGGTAAAAACAACACACAGATTTACGGAGACATGGCATGACACGACCGCACTTCCAGTTCTGGCCCCGACGTTTGCCGCACAACATCAGCTCGCCGCAAACGAGCCTTTGGTACAACCTGGAAGTGTCGGCGCGACGCTATCCGGACAAGGATGCCGTCATCTTCTACGGTCGGCACACCACATTCCACGAACTGCACGATGACGCGGTGGCCGTAGCCGGCTGGCTGCAGCAGGTGGCGGGCGTGCAGAAGGGCGATCGCGTATTGCTGTACATGCAGAACTGTCCGCAGTTCATGGCCGCTTACTACGGCATCTTGAGGGCCGATGCGGTGGTCGTGCCGGTCAATCCGATGAACCGGCCTGAAGAGTTCAAGCATTACGTGACCGATTCGGGCGCTGCCACGGTCATCTGCAGCGCCGACCTGGCCGTCAATGTGACGACGGCCAACGCCGAGCTGCCGGAAGCGCAGCGCACCAGGCACCTGCTGGTCACGTCGTACGCCGATGCGCTGCCTGCCACGTACGAATATCCCGAAGATGCGCCCCCCGCCTGGATCACCGCTCAGCATCCGGCGCAGCCCGGCGCCGTTGCATGGAACGACGTGCTCGCGCAGCGCCTTGTGCCCGGCCCGCACACCGCTGGACCCGACGACCTTGCCGTGATGCCGTACACGTCGGGCACGACGGGTTTCCCGAAGGGCTGCATGCACCCGCACCGCACGGTGATGCACAACATCGTCGGCGGTTCGATGTGGTCGAACGGGACGAAGGAAGGCGTGAGCCTGTCGATCATCCCGTTGTTCCATGTGACCGGCATGCAGTACGGCATGAACGCGCCGATCTACATGGGTTCGACGGTCGTGATGCTGCCGCGCTGGGATCGCGAGGTGGCGGGGCGGCTGATCTCGCGCTACAAGATCACGCATTGGACGAACATCCCCACCATGGTCATCGACTTCCTGGCGAGTCCGCAGCTCGCGGAGTTCGACCTGTCGAGCCTCGCCTACATCGGCGGCGGCGGCGCGGCGATGCCGCAGGCCGTGGCCGAGCGCCTGCTGAAGGATTTCAACCTGGCGTACCAGGAAGGCTACGGCCTCTCGGAAACCATCGCGCCGACGCACAGCAATCCGGCCGATCGCGCCAAGCAGCAGTGCCTGGGCATTCCCGTGTTCAACACCGATGCGCGCATCGTCGATCCGCAGACGCTCAAGGAGTTGCCCCCGGGCGAGGTGGGCGAAATCATTGTCAGCGGCCCGCAGGTGTTCCTCGGCTACTGGGGCAAGCCTCAGGCCACCGCCGAGGTCTTCATCGAATTCGAAGGCAAGAAGTTTTTCCGCACGGGCGACCTTGGCAGGATGGACGAAGACGGCTACTTCTTCCTCACCGACCGGCTGAAACGCATGATCAACGCGTCGGGCTTCAAGGTCTGGCCGGCCGAAGTGGAAAGCCTGCTGTACAAGCATCCCGACGTGCAGGAGGCTTGCATTATCGGCACGCGCGATGCGTATCGCGGCGAGTCGGTCAAGGCAGTGGTGGTGCTCAAGGCCCACGCCAAGGGCAAGACCACCGAAGACGACATCATCAACTGGGCGCGCGACAACATGGCGGCCTACAAGTACCCGCGCGTGGTCGAGTTTGTGGATGCGCTGCCCAAGTCCGGCACGGGCAAGGTGATGTGGCGCACGCTGCAGGAGCAGGAAAACGCAAGGAATGAGGCGGCCGAGAAACCGGCCGCCGCGTAAGGAGCGCGTCAAGAGAAAGGGCCCGAGTGGCCCCTTTTTCAATGTCCGCGCGCCTTGAAGAGCAGCGCGCCGATGCCGTGGAAACCACGCTGACGCGCATGCCGCATCGGCGTGACGCCACCGCGGTCGGCCAGGTTCGGGTCCGCTCCGCCGTCGAGCAGAACTTGTACGGTCTTCTCGTATTTGTCGCTGCCATCGCCCAGCGCCACGGCTTCGATCAGCGCGGTCAGGCCCAGGTTGTTTGTGGCATCGGGTGGAACGCCGGCCTTCACGAGTTCATTGACGACTTCGACATAGCCACGACGCGCGGCCGGGATGAGCGCGGTGTCGCCGTCAGCGTTGGTGGCGCGCAGGTTGGCGCCGTGCGACAGGGCTAAGCGCACCGTTTCCGCATCGCCCTGGCTGGCAGCGAGCAGAAAGGCGCTGTTCTGCGTGTTGTCCTGCAGGTTGACGTCGGCACCGGCCTGGATGAGCAGGCGTGCTGCCGCGCCCATGTGCGCCATGACGGCAGCGATGAGCGCGGTGCGGCCATCGGCGTCGCGCGCCTTGAGGCTGGCGCCTTCGGCCAGCAACGACTGGATCGCCATCGTGTTGCCGGCCTGTGCGGCAAGGATCAGGTCGCGGTCACGCGTGGCCGGGTCGCTGCGGCGCACGGGGCGGGTGTCCGCGGCGTGGGTCGCACCGGGTGCGACTTTCGCGCCGGCGCTGGCCGCCACATGCAGGATGGGCAGATGCTGCTCCTGCCACGCGTTGGCCATGTCGCCCACAGCCAACGCCATCCCCAGCATGACGCCGATGAGCTGGTTGAGCGCGGGATGCGGAGCGATGAGCATGGCGGGCGGGTTCAGGCGCTGAGATAGGGATCGGGCAGCGGCGCGGTGTAGGTTGCGTCCGTTGCATCGGTCGTGGCGCAGGGGCCGTTTGCCGCGTCGGTCGCCTGCAGGCGCGACCACAGGCGGTCCAGATACGGATCGTGCAGCCCGTTGCTGGCCAGGCCGATCAGCGTGCGCTGCAGGTATTCGCGTGCCGGGCCGTACAGTCCGACCGCCTCGCGCAGGCAGCCGACCACGCGCTCGTCCGGCAGGCGGCCGGCATAGGCTTCATGCGCGCGGTTCATGACAAAGGCCAGCGCCAGGACGCGTCGGCCGTTGATCTCGGTAGGCAGCCAGCGGGGCAGGTATGCGCCAGTCAGCATTTCGCGGCGCCAGAGCACGCGGAATTCATGTTCGGCACGGTCGCGCGGTACGCGGAAGGCGACGCCTCGGCAACTGCCGCCACGGTCCAGTCCGAGTACGAGCCCCGGGTTGTCCCAGGTGCCGCGATTGATGCGGGAATAGAGGTAGAAGCCGCGGTGATAGCCGTGCACCGTGGCGCGGGCGGCCTCGGTGTGGAAGATCATCGGGTTCCAGATGAGCGAGCCGTAGCCGAACACCCAGGCGTCCTGGCAGTCGCCGTGCGCAGCCGACAACCGCGCGAGCGTCGATGCAAGCGACGCTTCCAGCGCAGCCTCGGTCAGCAACGACGACGCGACGGGCGAATCACCCAGGGCGGCGCGCAACCGGTTCTGTTCGAGATCCTCTCGGGTGACGGCCATGTCGCAAGCATAGAGCAATCGTCAAGAGTGGTCACGCAAGCGGACGGCCGATGGCCCGGAAACAGGGCGTTGCGCGTGTAGGCGGAGGCTTGACTATGGCGCGGCCGCAACGGTGAAGCGTGCGCAGCCGGAAACTGGAGGCGGGGGAACGGAATTGAACCGTCTTATACGGCTTTGCAAGCCGCAGCATTGACCACTCTGCCACCCCGCCGGGGGAGGCGGCTCGTGATGCACCGTGTGATGCATCGCAAGCCGGGGCGGATTCTAGCGCAGGATCAGACTTCCAGCAGGTCGACTTCAAAAAGCAACGTTGCGTTCGGGGGGATCACGCCGCCCGCGCCGCGTGCGCCGTAGCCCAGGGCTGCCGGGATGATCAGCTTGCGCGTGCCGCCGACCTTCATGCCTTGCACGCCTTCGTCCCAGCCCTTGATGACCATGCCGCCGCCCAGGTGAAAGGCGAACGGGTCGTTACGGTCCTTGCTGGAATCGAACTTCTTGCCAGCCTGGCCGTTTTCGTAGAGCCAGCCGGTGTAGTGCACGGTGACGTACTGGCCAGCCGTGGCTTGCGCGCCGTCGCCGACGACGACATCTTCGTATTGCAGGCCGCTTGCGGTGGTTTCGATGGTCATGATGAGCCTCGTGGAGTGGCGTGGGTGATAAGGGAACAGGCTCAGGCAGCGGTTGCGGCCTTGAGTGTTTCGAGCTGGACGTGGACGTTGTCCGCGTCGTTGGCGATCCAGATGTCGCCGTCCTGGATGGTGACCTGCAGACGCATGGTGCGTTCCACCATGGCGGCCAGCGCGGCCACGGTGTCCGCCGCGACTTCATACACCGATACGTTGGCAAAGCGCGTGACCTTGGTCTCGGTCTGCTGCCACCACACGCGGCTGGCGTTGCCACTATATGTGTAGACGGCGACCTGCTCTGCGCGGTTGCTGGCCTTGCGGATGCGCGTGTCGTCGGGGTTGCCGAGGTCGATCCACAGCTCGATGGCGTCGGTCAGATCGCGCTGCCAGAGTTCGGGCTCGTCGGGTTCGGACAGGCCGCGCGTGAAGGCAAGTGTTTCGCTGGCGTGGCGGGCGAAGGCAAGCACGCGCACCATCATGCGTTCGTCGTTCTCGCTCGGGTGGCGGGCGACGGTCAGCGCGTGGTTGGCGTAGTAGTGGCGATCCATGTCGGCGATCTGCAGATCGACCTTGTAGATCGTGGATTTCAGGGCCATGCGGGTGGTCGGCAAATGGGCCGTTTTTGGCAAAGCGCGCATTGTCGCACGGGCCGATGAAGCTGAAGGCATTGCCGGGGCGCATTCCCAACGGCAGCCGTTTGCGGTATACGAGCGGTGCGTGCGCCAGTCGGCGCATGGTTTTCCTATCCAAACCAGGACAATCAGAACGATGCGTTGGATATTCGGAATCGTGGGGCTGCTGCTCGGAGGCCTGTCGGGGGGCGTCGTCGGGGCGTTCTTTGGGGCGGTGATCGGTCTGGGACTGGCCTCGCTGATTTTGTACATGGACAAGCGGGCCAGTGCGCAGTGGGCCAATCTGCCCGACGGCACGGGCACAACCGGCGCGGGGCAGGGCCATGCGGCCACGCAGGCAGCCGTGTCGCCGCCGCCCGCGACGCTGCAGGAGCGTGTGGCGCGGCTTGAGCATGAGGTTTCGCTCCTGCGTCGGCAACTGGCTGAAATCAGGGGTGGAACGTTTGCAGCGCCTGCCGATATGGAGGCTGCTGCCGTTGAATCGCCGCCGACCGCGACAGAGGCGTTGCCAGCGGTGGAGTCGCTTGCCGCGCCTGTGCCGGCGCCGCAGGTGTCGGTTCCGCAGCCGACGCCTCAACCTGTTCCCCAGCCCGTGCCCGTCTTGGCACCGCACGAGCCCGATTGGGTCGAGCGCGCCGTGGGCGCTGCCCGCGACTGGCTACTGGGCGGCAACAGCGTGGTGCGGGTCGGCATTCTGGTCCTGTTTTTCGGCGTGGCGTTCCTGCTCAAGTACGCGGCGGACAATAGCCTGCTGCCGGTTGAGTTCCGGCTGGCGGGTGTGGCGGTCGGGGCGATCGTGCTGCTCGGCATCGGTTGGCGCCTGCGCGAAAAGCGTCCGGGCTATGCGCTCGTGCTGCAGGGCGGCGGGGTCGGCGTGCTTTATCTGACGGTGTTTGCTGCGACGCGCGTGGTGCCGTTGCTCAACCCTGGGATGGCGTTTCCGCTGCTGGTGCTGATCTGCGCGCTGGCCGCCGGGTTGGCGGTCAAGCAGAACGCGCCGGCGCTCGCCTTTACCGGCAGCGCGGGCGGGTTCCTGGCGCCGATTCTGATCTCGACTGGACAGGGCAGCCACGTGGCGCTGTTCAGCTATTACGCGCTGCTGAACGCGGGCATCTTCGCCATTGCGTGGTTCCGGGCGTGGCGGGCGCTGAATCTGCTCGGCTTCGTCTTTACGTTCGGCATTGCCACGGCGTGGGGCGTGCTGCGCTATCAGCCGTCGTTGCTGGCGAGCACCGAGCCGTTCCTGATCCTCTTCTTCCTGATGTATGTGAGCATTGCGCTGCTGACCGCGCTGCGCCGCCATGTCAGCCTCACCAACTACGTTGACGGCACGCTGGTGTTCGGCACGCCGCTGGTGGCAATGGGTTTGCAGACTGGGCTGGTGCACCACATTCCGTTTGCGATGGCGTGGAGCGCCACCGCGCTGGCCGCGTTCTATCTGGGGATTGCGGGCTGGCTGGCGCCGAGGCGTGCCAGCCTTGGCCTGCTGTACGAGGCGATGTTCGCGCTCGGCGTGATCTTCATCGCGCTGGCGATTCCGCTGGCCTTCGATGGGCGCACGACCAGTGCGGTGTGGGCGCTGGAAGGTGCTGCCGTGGTTTGGCTGGGCGTGCGCCAGCAGCGGCGTCTGGCGCTGGCGGCAGGCCTCCTTTTGCAACTCGCGGCAGGCGCCGCCTTCGCCTTGGATGCCGCATTCGATTGGGCGCCGCAGAGCGGCTGGGCCGTGCTCAACAGCCGCTATATCGGCGGGGTATTGATTGCGCTGGCGGGCGTCTTCAGCGGCTGGCGCCTGCATGGCAAGGCGGAGGCGCGTGCATGGCTGAAGGCCGCGCCGGTGCTTGGGGTTGTGGCGTCGGGGTGGGGCTTGCTGTGGTGGCTCGGCAGCGGCAGCAACGAGATTGATCGCTGGGCCTGGCGCATCGCCAGCAAGACCGTCGACCGGCCGGACATTCCACTGTGGGCCGTCTTCGCCGTGCTGACGGCGTGGGCTGCGCACGGCCTGCGCCGGAAGCTCGATTGGGCGCTGGCCGAGTGGCCTGCGCTGGCGTTGTCGCCGGTGCTGGCGCTGATTTCGCTGGCTGCGATCGAACACTGGGTGCCCTCTCCGCTGGCCGGGTGGGGCGGGCTGGTGTGGATTGCGGCCGTGGTGCTGGCCTTCGTGCTGCTGCGCCGGCAGGAGCGCGACGTGAAGGGCGCCATCCTCGCGCCGCTGCATACCGTGCTGTTCTGGCTGATCTGCGGCGTACTGGCCACGGAAGGCTACTGGCGCCTCGACGCCTACGTGCCCGAGGGCACCTGGAGCTTCGCCGCCTGGGCCTATGCCTACGGCGCGCTGCTTGCCCTGCTGGCGGGCGCGGGCTGGCGGGTCCGCTGGCCGATCGCCCGGTTCGAGCGCGCCTACCTGCTGTGGGGTGCCGCGCCGCTGGCGGCCCTGCTGTGGCTATGGAGCCTGGCGAGCGCCGCCAGCGACGGCAATGCCGCGCCGCTGTTCTACCTGCCGATTCTCAACCCGCTGGACGTGGCGCAACTGTTGGTTTTCCTCGCTATCGCGTTGTGGATGCGTCGCGTGGCACTGCAGAAGCTCGTACCTGAGCCGATAGTGATCGGCTACGCCATCGGCGCGACGCTGTTCATCTGGGCCAACGCAGTGCTGCTGCGCACGCTGCACCATTGGGCGCATGTGCCGTACACACCGGACGATCTGGGTGCCTCGATGCTGGTACAGGCATCGTTGTCGATGTTCTGGACGGTACTGGCATTGGCGGTGATGGTGTTTGCCACGCGGCGCGCCAGCCGCGCGCTGTGGTTCACCGGCGGGGCGCTGCTGGGCGTGACGGTGGTCAAGCTGTTCCTGTTCGACCTGTCACGCGTCACGGGTGTCGAGCGCATCGTGTCGTTTATCGCGATTGGCGTGCTGCTGTTGTTGATCGGCTATCTGTCGCCGTTGCCGCCGAAGCCCAAAACCAGTGCCGATGCTGGAACCGGGGAGGTCCTGTGAAGAAGGTTGCTTTTGCGATGGCCGTGGCGTCGCTGTTGTCTGCGCCGGCCTGGGCCGAACGCTTTGCGCTGACGGGCACGCCCGGCGCCCCTTACTACGCCGTCACGCTGAGCGAAGACGTCTACGCCCATGCGCACGAGGCCACCCTGGCCGACCTGCGCATCCTCAATGGCGACGGCGAGCCCGTGCCCTTTACCATCGATATCCCGCGCGATCCGCCGCCCCAGGCACGCACGCTGCGCGACGTGCACTGGTTCGCCACGCCCATCGACGATGCACAGAAGCCCGGCGCCGCAGGTGTCGTGCTCGGTACCGATGGCGTGCTGCGTGCGAGCGGCGCTCAGCTGTCGCAGGCGTCTGTGCGCGCGTGGTTGGTCGACCTCAGCCAGCTTCGTGACACGGTGACTGCGCTGGTCGTTGCGCTGCCCGCTGCGGAATTCCAGAGCGGTGTGAGCGTGCAGGCCAGCGATGACTTGCAACACTGGAGCCCGGTCGCTCAGGCCACGCTATTCCGTCTGTCCAATCAGGGCAGCACGTTGGTGCAGGACCGCATCGAGTTCACAGGGCTGCGGGCGAAATACCTGCGTCTGACGTGGCAAGGCAAACCGCCTGCGCCGGACGCCGTGCGCGCAGAATTGGCTGCCGGTGCGCCAGTGGCGCTTGCGGATAACGCCATTCAGTGGCGCTCGGGGCTGGCGCCAGTGCAGACGCCCGCGGCGGGCGACTACCAGTTCGATACCGGCGGCGTGTTCCCGGTCGAGCGTGTGAAGATCCGTCTGCCGCAAGCCAACACCGTCGCACAGGCAACGCTCTATGCGCGGGCCGATGCCCAGGCGCCCTGGCGGCCGGTGACATCTGCCCGCCTGTTCCGGCTGGCTGGTGCCAACGGGAAGGGCGAGCAGGAGAGCGCGGCCATCACGGTGCCCGCCACGGGGGAGCGCTACTGGCGTCTGCAGGTCGACACGCGCAGCGGCGGCCTGGGTGCCGGCGCGCCGGAATTGGCGATCGGCTGGCGTCCGGCCACGGTCACGTATGCGGCGCGCGGCAATGTGCCGTTCACGCTGGCGGTGGCGGAAGTGGCGCGCGGCAATCCGGTCGCACGCGCGGATCTGCTGGCGGGTGCGTCGCCCGCCATTGCGCAGGCACAGCTTGGCGCGATGAGCGATTCGCCTGCCGACGCGCTGACAGCCGAGCCACCTGGTGGCCGCCGGCGCCAGTGGGTGCTGTGGGGCGCGCTGTTGGCCGCGGTAGCGGTGCTGGGCGGGATGGCTTGGCGGTTGTTCCGCGCGCCGTCGGTGCCACCGGATGCTTCGACGTAATCTGCATTGCCCGAAGAAAACGGCGCCACCTGGGCGCCGTTTCTTCCTGGCGGAGCGCATGTTCAGTGCGCAAAGGCCGGTTGCACGAACAGCGCAACGCACAAGGCAAAGCCCGCAAACCACATCAGCGAACGCAGCGGAGCCCAGTTGGCGAGATAGCACACCGTGTACAGCACGCGCACCACGATAAATGCGATGGCCAGCAGGTTGATGCGGTCGATGATGCCGCCGCCCAGGATGGCCACCAGCACTGCCACTGCAAAGAACGGAAACGCTTCGAAGTGGTTCTGCTGTGCGGCGGCGGCACGGCCCGCGACGCCGGTTTGCTGCGCGAGCCACGCGCGCGGGTTGCGATTGTCGTACCGCGGGCCTTTGGCCTTGGCGATGCCGACGCACACGATCGGCAACACCGCTGCCACCAGAACGCACCAGAGGGCGATCGGCATGGTCAGTCTCCTGGATGTGGATGGGTGTGAAGGTGCCGCACCGTAGCACAAGGCGCGTTTTCAAACACCTGAGACGTTAGTCGAAACCTTGCACGGCAATGCGCACATCCCCGAGCATGACAACCTGGCCCGCTCGGATCTTGGCCGTCTTGCGCAGTTCCGGCTGGCCGTCGACCGTGACCGCACCATCGGCGACAACCGCCTTGCCGGCGCCGCCGCTGTCCACCACGCCGGTGAGCTTGAGCAGCTTGTGCAGCTCGATGTATTCGGTGGTCAAGGCGAAATCGATATTGGGCATGGATGGATTGCGAGGTTTATTGAGGCGTGGCTTCCACGCTGATGTCGAGGTCGACGCGGTCACCCACGTCGGGCAGGAAACGCGTCATGCCGAAGGCGCTTCGGGCAATGGCGAGGTGAAAATCGCCGCCGCAGACGTGGCGCGTGCTGCCGGGCATCTTTTCGTCGCCGCAACTGAAGCGCCGCACCTCTAGCCGCACAGGCTGCGTCACACCGTGCAGCGTCAGATTGGCCTCAATGGCTATGAGCTTGCCGCCTTCCACGACAAAGCGGTCGCTGCGCAGACGGATGACCGGGAACTTCGCAGCGTCGAGAAACTGCTCCGATTTCAGCACGCCGTCCAGCACGCGCAGGCGCGTGTTGATGGAGTCGGCGTCGACGGTGAAATCGAAGCCGCCCTGGTGGGTGGCTTCATCGAAGTTGATGGCGCCGTCGATTTTGTCGAAGCGGCCGCGCATCGTGCTGCGATCGAAATGCGATGCGCCGAAGTAGACCGATGTGTGCGCCAGGTCTGGCGCAAATGACGCGGCGAAGGCGGGAGAGGTGAACAACCCCGCCAGCAATAGAATCCATGCACGCATGATGCCTCCGATATCAGAGGCCCATGGCGCGCATGGGCCTGTGCTTACTTGCCCCAACTGTCCTTCAGGCCGACCACGCGGTTGAACACGGGCTTGCCCGGCTGCGAGTCGCTGCGGTCTGCCACGAAGTAGCCATGGCGCTCGAACTGGAAGCGGTCTTCCGCCTTGGCCGTTGCCAGCGTCGGCTCCAGGTAGGCCGTGACGATCTTCTTGGAGTGCGGGTTGAGCGCATCCAGGAAGTTCTTGTCGCCCGAATCCGGTTGCGGATCGCTGAACAGGCGGTCGTACAGGCGCACTTCAGCTTCCAGCGCATGTGCGGCGCTCACCCAGTGGATGTTGCCCTTCACCTTCACGCTGTCAGCACCCGGCGTGCCACTCTTCGTGTCCGGAATGATGTTGGCGTGCACGGCGGTGATGTTGCCGTCGGCATCCTTGTCGCAGCCGGTGCATTCGATCACATAGCCGTAGCGCAGGCGCACCTTGTTGCCCGGGAAGAGGCGGAAGTAGCCCTTGGGCGGCGTCTCGGTAAAGTCTTCGCGCTCGATCCACAGCTCACGCGTGAGCGGGAATTCGCGGCGGCCGAGTTCGGGTTGCTTCGGGTGCACGGGTGCGGAGCACGGCTCGTTGAAATCGGCCGGCACGTTGTCGAGCACCAGCTTGACCGGGTCCAGCACGGCCACCGAGCGCGGCGCACGCGCGTCGAGGTCGTCACGCACGGCGCCTTCCAGGATGCTCATGTCGATCCAGCTGTCGGCCTTCGACACACCCACGCGTTCGCAGAACAGCTGGATCGATTCGGGCGTGTAGCCACGGCGGCGGATGCCAACGAGCGTCGGCATGCGCGGGTCGTCCCAGCCGTCGACGCGCTTTTCCGTCACCAGTTGCAGCAGCTTGCGCTTGCTGGTGATGGCGTAGGTCAGGTGCAGGCGCGCGAATTCGTATTGATGCGGCAGCGGGGCGGCCAGCACGCCGGCATCACGCAGGTGGTCGAGCACCCAGTCATACAGCGGGCGGTTGTTCTCGAACTCCAGCGTGCAGAGCGAATGCGTGATGTTCTCCAGCGCATCGGAAATGCAATGCGTGAAGTCGTACATCGGGTAGATGCACCACGCGTCGCCGGTGCGGTGGTGATGCGCATGGCGGATGCGGTACAGCACCGGGTCGCGCATCACGATGTTCGGCGCGGCCATGTCGATCTTGGCGCGCAGCACGTGCTCGCCGTCCTTGTACTTGCCGGCGCGCATGTCGCGGAACAGCGCCAGGTTTTCGTCCACCGAGCGATCACGGAACGGCGACGGTGTGCCCGGGCGGGTGAAATCGCCGCGGTTGGCGGCGATCTGTTCGGCGCTCTGACTGTCGACGTAGGCTACGCCGCGCTGGATCAGCACCTCGGCAAAGCCGTAGAGCTGCTCGAAGTAGTCGCTGGCGTAGTACAGGTGTTCGCCGCCGGCGTCGCTCCACGAGTAGCCGAGCCAGTGCACGGCGTCGATGATGGAATCGACGTATTCGGTGTCTTCCTTGACGGGGTTCGTGTCGTCAAAGCGCAGGTGGCAGCGGCCGTTGTAATCGCGGGCCATGCCGAAGTTCACCCAGATGCTCTTGGCGTGACCGATGTGCAGGTAACCGTTGGGCTCCGGCGGAAAGCGCGTGACCACCGGCGGAATCGGCTGGCCAGTGGCGTCCTTGCGATCGGCGTAGGTGCCTTGCGCGAGGTCGGCGTCAATGATCTGGCGCAGGAAGTTGGACGTCGGGGCGGTGGCGTTGTCTTGGCTCATGGGAGTGCGTGATTCGGCAATCCCGGGATTTTACCGTGCCCGGCGCTCCGCGCCCCGGGACGCTATTTACGCTGGGCCAGGCCATCGAGCGCCTGTGCGCGCAACAGCTCATGCGAGGCGGTGAAGGTCTGTTGGCGCAGTTGTGCGATTTGCGCGGCCCGATCGGCATCCGACAGGCCGGCAAAGGCGTTGATGCGATCGCGTTCACGGGCGTACGCGACGTAGCGGGTGCGCCAGTCGGCTTCCTCGCGATTGCCCTGGATGAGGCGGTCGGCTACCAGGTTGTCCACCCCCCGGGCCGACAGGCGCTGGCGCATCTCGGCTTCGCTCATGCCCTGCTTGGTCCACGTTTCCATGTCGCTGGCGAGCTTGAGCGGGGCGGAGGCGTCGCGGCGCGCCTGCTGTACCGATGGCGGGAGATTGGCGTCGATGGCGGCGATCCTGGCCGTACGCTGTTCCGGCGTGAGCGACGGGTCGGCCATCACAGCGAGGCGGTCGAGCGCGGCGGCGTCCATCGCGTCGTCATCGCCATACCAGGCCTGGGCGACGTCCGCGCCAAGGTATTGGCGGCGCAGCGCGGTGCGGTCGCTCAACTGCTGGCGCAGCGTGGCGATCAGCTCCGGGCGCTGCTGGACCTGTTCGAGGCTCGGCTTGTTGCGGCTGGTGGCGCCGGTTTGAGCCGCCGCCTTGCGATAGGCCAGGTAGTGCTGGAGCAGCGATTGCGCTTCTGCCAGTGCCGGCGTGATCAGCTTGGCGCGCAGATGCGCCTCGGCCATCGACACACGCTGCACCTCGGGCAGCGAGGCGGGCACGTCGAGGAAGTAGTCGAACACCGCGCGATTGGCGGCTTCGAGGATGAGGTGGCCGCTCGTATCCACATGCAGGCCGTCCGGCGCCTGTGTATCGGCCAGCTCCGGTGCAGGCGCGGCCTGTGCCGAAGGTTCGGCGCCGACACTGCCGATGAAGGCGCCCTTGGCCGCCTGCGGCTGCGCCATGGGGGAGTCAGGCGCGTCCGACGCATGCCACCAGTAGACTCCGCCCGCCATCGACACCGCCACCAGCACGGCGACAACAAACGTCATGGGCTGTATCGAGGGCGATTGGGGCTTCATGGTGGCGAATGCCTTGGGTGGTCGAATGCTCGGATGGTCAGAGACCGGCCGTCTTCAGCCGATTGGCCTGCGTGCGGATCACCGCGACCGGGTCGGCCGCGCCCCAGCCGATCAGACCGAGCAGCTGGTTGACCTCATCCAGGTGGTTCCACGCGTAATCCGTCGACAAGACCTGCCCGAACTTCGCGCTGCATACGGAGACAAGCCCGTCATTCGTCCCCGAACCGCGCGCCTGCATGACGCCGCCGCTGAAAACCAGCACCGGATCAAACACGTCGAGCACGTTGGTGGCAGTGGAGCGGCCCGTCCACGAATACAGCTTCTGCACGTTGCCATTGCGCACGTCGGTGGCGCTGCCGGTGTTGCATCCGCTGGCGAGGCCCGCGCTGGGGAACGCCTTGTTGAAATCAGCCGCACCCGATGTCGACAGGATATGCAGCGCCGCAAAGCCGTTCTGCGGATTGCTGTTGCCGTTGAACCAGCCGAGCACCGAGCCGAATACGTCGGCACCGAGGTTCACGAGCGCCTGGAACGGCGCCGGTGTCGATTCCACAAAGTCCGCAAACTCCGACCCTTTGTGGGGCGTGCCAATGGTGGTGACGGAGGCCACGAGGTTCGGCACCACTGCCGCCGCATAGCGCGAGGTCAGGCCGCCCTGGCTGTGACCAATGAGGTTGACCTTGGTGGCGCCCGTGGCGGCAAGCACGCTGCGAATCTGGCTGACGAGCTGTTCTCCGCGCACGGTTTCATCGTTGAAGGCGGAGACATCGGCCACGTAGACATTGGCGCCGTTGGCACGCAGGTCTTCGGGGATCTGATACCAGTAATCGACCACGCCGAGAAACTTGCTGGTGCCCGACAGGCCATGCACCAACACGATCGGATACTTCGTCGCGGCATAGGTGCTGGCGGCCTGCGCCGGCGCGACGGCACCCAAGCTGAGGGCCGATGCGGCCAAGACGGCGGCTGCAGCGTGCGTGCGCAGGAAGCTGCGCGCTGATCCATACACAGCATGGAGCAGGGAAGTCTGTGACATTCGGTTGTCTCCTGGACATTGGATGGGTGGTCGACCTCTTTGGGCCGATCGCCCTCCGTTATCCGAAGCGCCGTGTCCGACGTCAACTGAAGTGGAGGTCTGGCTCTAATGCTGCGCCGCCGCGTGCGCAAACAAAAACCGGAGGGCAGGCCTCCGGTTTCGTAGGGTGCGATGCAGCAACGTCGCCATGCTTATTCTTCTTGAAACGCTTCCACGCGTTTTCTGTTGATGGCGGGCAGCGCCACCAGCAAGACGAGGATGCCCGCCGCGATCAGCAGCCCCATCGACAGCGGCCGCATAACGAAAGTGGAGAAATCCCCGCGCGAGAGCAGCAGCGCGCGGCGGAAGTTCTCTTCCATCATCGGCCCAAGCACGAAGCCGAGCAGCATGGGCGCCGGTTCGCAGCGCAGCTTGACGAACATGTAGCCGATCAAGCCGAAGAGCGCGGTCTGGAAGATATCGAACGTCGTGTTCGACACTGAATACACGCCGATGCAGCAGAACACCAGGATGGCCGGATACAGGAAGCGATACGGCACCTTCAACAGGCGTACCCACACGCCGATCATCGGCAGGTTCAACACGATCAGCATCAGGTTGCCGATCCACATCGAGGCGATGAGGCCCCAGAACAGCGCCGGGTTGCTGGTCATCACCTGCGGGCCGGGCTGGATGTTGTGGATGGTCATCGCGCCCACCATCAGCGCCATCACTGCGTTGGGCGGAATGCCCAGCGTGAGCAGCGGGATGAAAGACGTCTGCGCCGCAGCATTGTTGGCCGATTCCGGGCCCGCCACGCCTTCGATGGCGCCCTTGCCGAATTCGCTTGAATACTTCGAGGTTTTCTTCTCCAGCGAGTACGACGCGAACGATGCCAGCGTCGCGCCGCCGCCCGGCAGGATGCCCAGGAGCGAGCCCAGCGCCGTGCCGCGCAGTACGGCCGGGATCATGCGCTTGAAATCTTCGCGGCTGGGCCAGAGGTTACGCACGTGCTCGACAAAGGTTTCACGATGCTCCTTCTGTTCGAGGTTGGCGATGATCTCGGCAAAGCCGAACACGCCCATCGCCACCGACACGAAGTTCAGCCCGTCGGCCAGCTCCGGCACGTCGAACGAATAACGCGCGGTGCCCGAGTTCACATCGGTGCCGACCAGGCCGAGCAACAGGCCCAGCACGATCATCGCAATCGCCTTGACGAGCGAGCCCGACGCCAGTACCACCGCGCCGATCAGGCCCAGCACCATCAGCGAGAAGTATTCCGCCGGCCCGAAGTTGAACGCGAATTCCGACAGCGGCGTGGCAAACGCCGCCAGCACCAGCGTGGCCACGCAGCCCGCGAAGAACGAGCCGAGGCCCGCCGTGGCCAGCGCCACGCCCGCGCGCCCGCGCCGCGCCATCTGGTAGCCGTCGATGGTCGTCACCACCGAGGAGGATTCGCCCGGCAGGTTAACGAGGATGGCTGTGGTGGAGCCGCCGTACTGCGCGCCGTAGTAAATGCCGGCCAGCATGATGAGCGCGGCCACCGGCGGCAGCGCGTACGTGGCCGGCAGCAGCATCGCAATCGTGGCGATGGGGCCGAGGCCCGGCAGCACGCCGATCAACGTACCCAGCACGCAGCCGATGAATGCGTAAATCAGGTTCTGGATGGAAAGCGCTGTGGAGAAGCCCAGAGCGAGATTGGCGAAGAGGTCCATGGTGTCGTGTGCCTCTCGCTCAATTGCCGATGAAGGCCGGCCACACCGGGAACTGCAGCTTGAGCCCGTACACGAAGGCCGCCAGGCTCATCACCACCATCACGATGGCGGTGCCGGCCGCACCCTTGAGCGTGAACTCGTGGCTGGCCATGCTGGAGACCAGCACGAGCACCACAAGCGAGAGCACCAGCCCAAGCGGTTGCAGCAACAGCCCGAACAGCACCACGGAGCCGAGAACCCACAGCAGCGTCTTGACGTCCCAACGCGGAATGCGATCGACCACGCCCTTGCGGGACACCGATTGCACGACGACAACCACGCCCAGCAGCACGAGCACCACGCCCAGCCAGAACGGGAAGTAGCCCGGGCCCATGCTGCCGGCCGTGCCCATGCGGTAGCTGCGCGCCAGAAGGGCAAACGCCGCACCGGCGACGATGAACATGACGCCGGATGCAAAGTCCTGGTGACTGCGGATCACCGGACGACCTCGTGGATCGTTCTGCAAGTCTGGTCTCCTCGGGATGGCGTGCCGCGCGGGTTCGGCGGGCCGCCTTATGCCTGGTAAGGCGACCAAGTTTGCACGCTAAGCAGACCGGCTTTCAAGCAGCTTGCGGAGGGGAGGGTATGCCGCTTCATGAGCCGGCGCGGCGCCCCGGGCAAACGGTTCAGGGTTTGTCCCTAGCGTTGCCCTGGGCAACATTGGGGCCGCACCGCGCGGTTGCGCGGTCCCCGGTGCAATTACATGCCGATACCGCGCGCCATCAGCACGGCCGCCAACGGAATGAAGATGATCAGGTGCGACTCGACCATGACCCAGCGGCGCGTCTTGGCAATCTCCGACGGCGTGGGCACGAAGTCGGGCAGCGTCTTGCCCTGCTTCTTCCAGCGCAGGATGTTGATGGTCGGAACAATCGACATCAGCCCCACGAGAATGAACAGCCCGATCTTGATGTGGAAGATCGGGTTGTGGACATAAAACGCGTAGCCCTTCGCACCGTAAATCACACGCAGCACGCCGGTGACAACCACCGCGACGGCCGCCACGCCGTACACAGCGTCATAACGTCCCAGGCGTTTGCGGATCTCCGGCGTCATGTCGGGACGCAGCACCACGGCCTCGGCGGTGAGAAAGACGATTAGCGTGAAGATCGAGATGTAATGCAAGTAAGCCAGCAACGCATCAAGCCACATGTGGACCTCGTCAGGGGTGGGGAAATGGTTTGCGCCAAATGCTCCGGTTCAGATCACGCCGCGCCTGCGCAGCGAGTCGACCTGGTCCGCGCTCAGGTTCAACACGTCGCGCAGCACGGCCCCGGTGTGCTCGCCGAGCAGCGGCGGGTGGCTGGCGGCCTTGGGCGGCGTGGCGCTCATCTTGACCGGGCTGCCGACAAGCTTGACGGTGCCCGCGCTCGGATGCGGAAGATCGACACGCAGGCCACGCGCCTGCACCTGCTCGTTGTCGAACACCTCGTCGAGCGAATTGATCGGGCCGCACGGCACGCCGGCGGCTTCAAGCTTGTCGATCCATTCGCCTTTGCCGAAGCGCTTGACCATTTCGGCCAGGATCGGCACCAGCACGTCGCGGTTGGCCACGCGCTGCGGGTTGGTGGCAAAGCGCGGGTCGTCGGCCAGCTCGGGCATGCCGCCCGCATCCACAAAGCGCCGGAACTGCCCGTCGTTGCCGACCGCCACGATGATCCAGCCATTGGCTGCCTGGAACGTCTGATACGGCACGATGTTCGGATGCGCATTGCCCCAGCGCTTGGGGGCCTCGCCGCTGGCGAGGTAGTTGGTGTTCATGTTGGCCAGCATGGCGACCTGCACATCCAGCAGCGCCATGTCGATGTACTGGCCCTCGCCGGTGCGGTCGCGATGGGCCAACGCCGCCAGCACGGCCACGGTGGCGTACATGCCGGTCATCAAATCCGAGATGGCCACGCCGGCCTTTTGCGGACCGCCGCCGGGCAGGTCGTCGCGCTCGCCGGTCAGGCTCATGAAGCCGCCCATGCCTTGCACGATGAAGTCGTAGCCGGCGCGTGGGGCGTAAGGGCCGGTCTGGCCGAAGCCCGTGATCGAGCAGTAGACGAGGTCCGGCTTCACCGCCTTGAGCGATGCATAGTCGAGTCCGTACTTCTTGAGCTGGCCGACCTTGTAGTTCTCGAGCACCACATCGGCGTGCGCGGCGAGCTGGCGGACGATGTCCTGGCCCTCGGGCGTGCTGATGTCGACGGTGATCGACCGCTTGTTTCGATTGGCGGCGAGGTAATAGGCGGCTTCGGCGGTGTTGTTGCCCGCTTCGTCCTTGAGCCACGGCGGGCCCCATGTGCGCGTGTCGTCGCCGGCGCCGGGACGCTCCACCTTGATGACGTCGGCGCCAAAATCGGCAAGGTTCTGTGCGCACCAGGGGCCGGCAAGCACGCGGGTCAGGTCGAGAACACGAAGATGGCTCAGAGCGCCCATGGATTGACGAATCGACACGATTGGAACGGGTGCACTCTACACCACGCTCCGGGGTACCCCCAGCCCCATGCGACGAATGGGCGCTAATACATTAGCAACCCCGTATAATCAATAGCTTGCACTGATCCAAGATGCGCCGGGCGGTTGCCCCAGGCGCCATGCTGACTCCGGCACCCCGCGACATGAAAGCCTCCGATATCCGCCAAAAATTCCTGACGTTCTTTGAGGGCAAGGGCCACACCGTGGTGCGCTCTTCGCCGCTGGTGCCGGGCAACGACCCGACGCTGCTGTTCACCAACTCCGGCATGGTGCAGTTCAAGGACGTCTTCCTCGGTACCGACAAGCGCCCGTACGTGCGCGCGGCCTCCGTGCAGCGCTGCCTGCGCGCCGGCGGCAAGCACAACGACCTGGAAAATGTCGGCTACACGGCGCGCCACCACACGTTCTTCGAAATGCTCGGCAACTGGTCGTTCGGCGACTACTTCAAGCGCGACGCACTCGTGTGGGCGTGGGAGCTGCTGACGCAGGAATACAAGCTGCCGGCTGAGAGGCTGTGGGCCACCGTCTACCAGACCGACGACGAGGCCTACGACATCTGGACCAAGGTCATCGGCCTGCCGCCCGAGCGCGTCGTGCGCATCGGCGACAACAAGGGCGCGCCGTATGCCTCCGACAACTTCTGGCAGATGGCCGAAACCGGCCCGTGCGGCCCGTGCTCGGAAATCTTCTACGACCACGGCCCGGACGTCTGGGGCGGCCCCCCGGGAAGCCCGGAAGCCGACGGCGACCGCTACATCGAAATCTGGAACAACGTGTTCATGCAGTTCGATCGCCAGCTCGATCCGGCGACCGGCGAATACACGCTGACTCCGTTGCCCGCACCGTGCGTCGACACCGGCATGGGCATGGAACGCCTGGCTGCCATCCTGCAGCACGTGCACAGCAACTACGAGATCGACCTGTTCCAGGCGCTCATCGCTGCCGCTGCGCGCGAGACGAACACGAAGGATCTGGCCAACAACTCGCTGCGCGTGATTGCCGACCACATCCGTGCATGCTCCTTCCTGATCGTCGACGGCGTGATCCCGGGCAATGAGGGCCGCGGCTACGTGCTGCGCCGGATCATCCGCCGCGCCATCCGTCACGGTTACAAGCTCGGCTGCCGCGCAGCGTTCTTCCACAAGCTGGTGGACGACCTCGTCGCGCAGATGGGCGAAGCCTATCCGGAACTGCGCGAGGCGCGCGACCGCGTGGTCGAAGTGCTGCGCACGGAAGAAGCCCGCTTCTTCGAGACCATCGAGCACGGCATGTCGATCCTCGACGCCGCGCTGGGCGAGCTGAAGACCTCGGGTGCCAAGATGCTCGACGGCGAGCTGGCCTTCAAGCTGCACGACACCTACGGTTTCCCGCTGGACCTGACGCAAGACGTCTGCCGCGAGAACGACGTGATCGTCGACGAAGCCGCCTTTGACGCCGCCATGACCCGCCAACGCGAGCAGGCACGCGCCGCCGGCAAGTTCAAGATGGCCGCCGGCACGCTCGACTACACCGGCGACAAGACGACGTTCCACGGCTACGAGCAGCTTGTGCGCGAAACCGCGCGTGTGACGGCGTTGTTTGTCGACGGTGCATCGGTGCAGGAAATGCATCCGGGCCAGACCGGCGTGGTGGTACTGGACCACACCCCGTTCTATGCGGAATCGGGCGGCCAGGTTGGCGACCAGGGCACGCTCAAGGCTGCGACCGTCTGGTTTGATGTGGTCGACACGCTCAAGGTGCGGCCGGACGTGTTCGGCCACCACGGCGAGCTGCGCACCGGCGTGCTGAAGGTTGGCGATGCCGTGGCGGCGGAGGTGGACGCAGTGCGCCGCGCGCGCACCATGCGCAACCACTCGGCCACCCACCTGATGCACAAGGCGCTGCGCGAAGTGCTGGGCAGCCACGTGCAGCAGAAGGGCTCGCTGGTGGATGCGGAAAAAACCCGCTTCGACTTCTCGCACAACGCACCGATGACGCCGCTGCAGATCCGCGAAGTGGAAGCGCGCGTCAACGCAGAAATTTTCGCCAACGCGGCCACGAGCGCGCAGCTCATGGGCTTTGACGACGCGGTCAAGAATGGGGCGATGGCGCTTTTCGGCGAGAAGTACGGCGACGAAGTGCGCGTGCTGTCGATCGGTTCGTCGAAGGAACTGTGTGGCGGCACGCACGTGGCGCGCACGGGCGACATCGGCCTGTTCAAGATCGTGAGCGAATCGGGCGTGGCGGCGGGGATTCGCCGTGTGGAGGCCATCACTGGCGACAACGTGCTGCATTACCTGCAGACGCTCGATACGCGCATCAACGAAGCGGCTGCCGTACTGCGTGCGCAGCCGTCGGAACTGACGTCGCGCATCGTGCAGGTGCAGGACCAGGTCAAGACGCTCGAGAAGGAACTGGAGCGCCTGAAATCGAAGCTGGCCGCAAGCCAGGGCGACGAACTCGTGAGCCAGGCCGTGGACGTTGCCGGTATCAAGGTGCTGGCTGCCAAGCTGGACGGCGCCGATGCCAAGACGCTGCGCGAGACCATGGACAAGCTCAAGGACAAGCTGCAGACCGCCGCCATCGTGCTGGGCAGCGTGACCGACGGCAAGGTCGCGCTGATTGCCGGCGTGACGGCTGATGCCACGGCCAAGGTCAAGGCGGGCGAACTGGTCAACTTTGTCGCCCAGCAAGTCGGCGGCAAGGGCGGCGGCCGCCCGGACATGGCGCAGGCTGGCGGTACGGAACCGGACAACCTGCCGCAGGCGCTGGCCGGCGTGGCGGCGTGGGTGCAGCAGAAGGTCTGATGTAAGCCTTCGCACCGGATGCGCTGAACGGCGCGCGTTCCTGGAAACGGGGCGCGCGCCGTTCGCCTTTGGGGCCCCATTCCGTGCGCCGCGCACGCATCGCAGTCTTGTATAAGCCAGCTTGACAAGTTGGCTGGCAAACGCCAGCCGCTAGAGACAGGCCCCGCCATGGCCTATACCGGGAAAACGTTGCCGATTGTGTAGCGATTGCGTGCCCCTTGGCAGGCAATTTGCATCGGTGGCGCGCGCTGGCCCCCCCAGCGCGGGTTGACTCCATCCGTATCCCAAAAATCCGAGGAGAACCATGAGCGTCCTATCTGACAAGGTTGACGCCCCGCCACCGCAGCCGCCGCACCGGCTGCTCGGGCGCAAAGGCAAACGATTGGCGCGTGCCGTCGCGGTTGGCGCATTGCTGGCGGCGGGCGTTGGCGCGTCGACGCAGCCGGGTGCGCAACTCGCACCGGAATCGCACGCGCGCAAGGTCAAGGTGCTGATCATCAGCATGTTCGCGCCCGAGGCGCAACCGTGGATCGACAAGCTTGGCCTCACGCAGGACGTGCCGGTGCCGGGCCTGTCCATCGACTACCCGAACGTGCATTGCAATGCCAGCGACGTCTGCCAGCTCACCACCGGCATGGGCAAGGCAAATGCTGCGTCATCCGTATCTGCGCTGATCTACAGCGGCAAGTTCGATCTGCAGCGCACGTACTTCCTCGTGGCGGGCATTGCGGGGATCGATCCGTCGCAGGGCACGCTCGGCAGCGCGGCGTGGGCGCGCTTCCTCGTCGACAGCGACATCGCGTGGGAGATCGATGCGCGCGAGGTGCCCGCCAGCTGGCCGAACGGTTTCATCGGCATCAACACGCAAGGCCCAGGGCAGAAGCCGCCGCTGGATTACAAGACCGAAGTCTTTCGCGTGAACGAGGCGCTGCTGCAGAAGGCCCTGGCGCTCTCCAAGGGCGCGGTGCTGGACGACAACGCCACCGCACGGGCCTATCGTGCCAACTACCCGAGCGCACCCGCCAACCAGCCGCCGTCTGTCGTGCAATGCGACACCGCTGCCGGCAACACGTACTGGCACGGCGCCAAGCTGGGCGAGCGCGAAGCCGCGTGGGTCAAGCTGCTGACGGACGGGCAGGGCACGTATTGCACCACGCAGCAGGAAGACAACGCCACCTTTGAGGCGCTCACGCGCGGCGCGAAGGCGGGGCTGCTCGATCTGCAGCGGGTGGCCGTGCTGCGCACTGCATCCAATTTCGATCGGCCGTATCCGGGGCAGACACCGTACGACTCGCTGGTCAACAGCAACTCGGGCGGGTTCGTGCCTTCGCTCAACAACCTGTATCTGGCGGGTGGCCCGCTGGTCAACGAGATCGTCACGCGCTGGAGCGTGTGGAAACACGGAGTGCCCTCGCCATGATCGATTCCCGATTCAAGATGCCCATGCCGCGTTTGCGTACGATCGCCAAGCTCTGCGCCGTCGGTGCCGCAGCGCTGACCTTGAACAGCTGCGCGTATGACGGAGTGAAGGTCATCGTCATCAACATGTTCCAGGGCGAAGCCCAACCCTTTATCGACCGCTACGACCTGAAGGAGAAGGTCTACATCTCCGGCCTGTCGCCCGACGCGCCCAACATGCTGTGCAACTACGACGGCATCTGCCAGGTCACCACGGGCATGGGCTACGCAAATGCCGCGTCGACGATTTCCGCGCTGCTCTATCGCAGCAAGCTGGATCTCTCGCACACGTACTTTGTGATTGCCGGCATTGCGGGCATCGATCCGCGGCAGGGGACGGTGGGCTCGGCGGCGTGGGCGCGGTATGCGGTCGATTACGGCCTGTCGCACGAGATCGATGCGCGCGAGATGCCGGCCGGCTGGCCGTACGGCTACTTTGGCATCGGCACCAAGGGCCCCGGCCAGAAGCCGCCGATGGACTACCGCACCGAGGTGTTCCAGCTCAACGAGACGCTGCTGCAGAAGGCGTACACGCTGTCGAAATCGGCGACGCTGGAAGACAGCCCCGAGGCCATCGCCTTCCGCAAGAACTACGCATATGCGCCGGCCAATCAGCCGCCTGCCGTCATCCAGTGCGACGTGGCTTCCGCCGATACATGGTGGGCCGGCCGCAACCTCGGACAGCGAGCGCGTGACTGGGTGAAGACGATGACCGACAACAAGGGCACCTACTGCACGACGGCGCAAGAAGACAACGCCACGCTGGAAGTCCTGACGCGCGGCGCCCGTGCCGGCAAGGTCGACTTCAGCCGTGTGGCATTGCTGCGCGCCGGGTCCGACTTCGATCGTCCGTACGACGGCCAGAGCGCCTCCGACGGGCTCATCAACTATGCGCAGCAGGGCGGCTTTGTGCCGGCCACGCACAACCTCGTCAATGCGGCCAAGCCGTTATTGGACGACATCGTGCAGCACTGGCCCCAGTGGAAACAGGGGGTGCCGGCGAATTAACAGTTGCCGACATCACATTTCAATCTATATAATGCGAATCATTCGCATTTGATGGAAGGCCAGAGGCGAATGCCCGACCGCTGACCATCGCTCCCACCGGGCGAGCCAGCAGGTTTCCACCTGCCAGCCAAGGGGTCGACGCGCCGCGTGATGTATTGCGGCGCGTTTTCTCTTCTCTGAGCGCATTGCCGCGCGTCCGGTTTCGCCAATCCTGATCGACCCTTTGCCCGCGATGAACCGTCATCTCGCGGCTCGCGCCTTCTCGTGCGCGCTCGCCGCCATTCCTCTTGCCGTTTCCACATTGGCGCATGCCGAAGCAGGCCAGCCGGCTGCAGGCGGCGCCACGGTGGACCTCAACGAGACGACTATCACGGCAGGCAGCCAGCGGGGCTTTGCAGCCAGCACGGCACAGGTCGGAGCGTTCCGCGGGATGGCGTTGCGCGACATCCCTGCCACCGTGAACGTGGTCACGCGCGAGGCGCTCGACGCGCAGCAGGACACGTCGCTGTACGACGCCCTGCGCAATACGGCCGGCGTGACGCGCCAGCAGCTCTCAGGCGAAACGTTCGACAACCTCGCCATCCGCGGCGTGACTCTGGAGAACCGCACCAATTTCCGCTTCAACGGCTCGATGCCGATGGCTGCACTCACGGCGATCCCGCTGGAAGACAAGGAACGCGTGGAGGTGCTCAAGGGTGTATCGGCGCTGTATTACGGCTACACGACGCCGGGCGGCGTGGTGAATCTCGTGACCAAGCGGGCCGGCAACACGCGGGTGACAACGCTGGGCATGCAGTTCGACAGCAACGGCAGTGTGGTCGGCACGCTGGACCTGGGGCGCCGTTTTGGTGAAGACAATCAATATGGCCTGCGCTTCAATGCGGCGGGCGGCTCGCTGCAGTCGCCGACGAGCGGCATTGACGGTACGCGCCAGCTCGCGGCCGTGGCCTTCGACTGGAAGGTCAACAGCCGGCTCAGCCTGAAAGCCGACGTGGAATATTCGCGCAAGGTCATCACCGAACAGTCGGTGGTGACGCTGCCCGCCGCCAAAAACGGCGTCATCACCTTGCCGGCCATGCCCGATCCGGCCAAACGCATTGCGCCGGGCTGGGCCGACTTTGACGGCAACAACACAAACGCGTTGCTGCGTGCCGATTACGCGCTCGCCGACGCATGGCTGCTGACGGTGGAGGGTGGCATGTCGGAAACGGCGCGTACGCGGGCGTTCTCCGAATTTCGGCTGACGAACACGCTGACGGGCGCCGGCACGCTGTCCGGCCAGCGCCAGAGCGGTCGCTGGAATACCAGCCACGTGCGGGTAGACGTTTCCGGTACCGAGAAGACGGGGTGGATCACGCATGACCTGACCTTCGGCGTGGCGCGATCCGACATGCGTCAGGCGGCCGTGTACTCGGACCGCTTCTCAGGCGCGCAGAATCTGTACAACCCGGTCGACCTCGGCTGGCTGCCGACCACCGGCACCGGCTTTACCGCCGAGCAGCGCGCCGTAGACAGCGGCGTCTACGCGCTGGATCGCATGACGCTGTCGGAGCACTGGCAGGTGATCGCCGGACTGCGCTACACGCGCTATACCAGCGAGCAGGCGCCCAACCGTTATGAAGCCAGCAAGACCACGCCGCTGGGGGCGGTCATCTACAAGTTCACGCCGACGCTGTCGGCGTATGCGTCGTACGCACAAGGCCTGGAAGCCGGAGCGCGCGCCCCAAATACGGCCGCCAATGCCAATGTGGCCATGCCGCCCGCGCTGTCGGAGCAGAAGGAACTCGGCCTGCGTTACGAAACACCGGCCGGCACACAGCTCGCCGCTGCCGTGTACGACATCGACCGCGCGGCGAGCTACACCAACGACGCGAACATCTTCGTGCAGGACGGCCGCGAGCGGATTCGGGGTATCGAGCTGACCGCGCAAGGCCGCGTCACCCAGGATTTGTCGCTGCTGGCCTCGGCCGGCTGGACGGACGCGAAGTTCCGCGGTGTCGGCAATGGCCTCGACGGAAAAACGCCGGAAAACACGCCGCGCAGCACTGCCAGCGTCTTTGCCGAATACACGTTGCCGATGCTGCGTGCTGTCTCGTTCAACGCGGGCGCCTACTACCTCGGCCCACGGCCTGTGAACGACGCCAACCAAGCAGAGCTGGGCGGCACGACGCTCTTCAGCGCAGGCGTGCGCTATGTGACGCGGATTTCGGGCAAGCGCGCGACGCTGCAATTCAATGTCGACAACCTGACCGACAAGCGCTACTGGGCGGGCGCCGGCAACAACCGTCTGTCGATGGGCGCGCCGCGGCTGTTCAAGCTCGGCATGAAGATCGATCTGTGATGCGGGTCAGCCGCCGGCGGCTTTCTTTACCGCGCCCAGCACTTCCATCGGCAGCGGAAAGACAATCGTCGAACTCTTGTCGCCGGCGATCTGCGTGAGCGTCTGAAGATAGCGCAACTGGATTGCCTCGGGCTGCTGGGCTAGCATGCGTGCGGCTTCGAGCAGCTTTTCCGACGCCTGCAGTTCGCCTTCCGCGTGGATGACCTTGGCACGGCGTTCGCGCTCGGCCTCGGCCTGACGGGCGATGGCGCGGATCATCGATTCGTTCAGGTCGACGTGTTTGATCTCCACGTTCGCGATCTTGATGCCCCACGGGTCGGTCTGGATGTCGAGCACCTTCTGGATGTCGAGGTTGAGCTTTTCGCGCTCGGCCAGCATCTCGTCCAGCTCGTGCTTGCCCAGGATGGCCCGCAGCGTCGTCTGGGCGAGCTGGCTGGTGGCTTCCAGATAGTTGGCCACCTGGATGATGGCGCGCTCCGGATCGACCACACGGAAATACACCACCGCATTGACCTTGACCGAAACGTTGTCGTGCGAGATCACATCCTGCGGCGGCACGTCCATCACAACCGTACGCAGATCCACGCGCACCATTTGCTGGATCGCCGGTACGATCAGCACCAGCCCCGGCCCCTTCACGCGCCAGAAGCGGCCCAGCAGAAACACCACGCCGCGCTCGTATTCGCGCAGCACCCGGAACGACGAGATGACCAGCAGCACGGCCAGGAAGATCAGGCCGCCTGCGCTGAAGAAGCCGTAAAGCATTTTTCTTCTCCTTATGAAGACGCGGCGAGGGGGGCAACGGGTTCCACCATCAGTGTCAGCCCACGCCGGGCGATCACACGCACCTGATCGCCACGCGCGATGCCACCATCGCAGCGCACGCGCCAGCGCTCGCCATGGATGCGCGCCCAGCCGTCGCTGTCGGCATCGGCGTCCGGTGTATCGACGTCCACTACTTCGCCTGTCATGCCGATGAGCGTATCGCCGCCGGTCACGATCGGCCGCCGTCGCGCACGCACCGCCAGGCTGGAGAGCGCTAGAACAACGGTCAGGCTTACGAAGGCCAGTCCGATGATGAGCGGAAGCGGCACGCCAAAGCCCGGGGTTTGCGTATCGATCAGCATCACCGCGCCCAGCACGAACGCAACGATGCCGCCCACGCCGAGCGCGCCGAACGTCGGCAGGAATGCTTCAGCCACCATACAGCCGAGGCCAAGTGCAATGAGGGCAAGCCCCGCGTAGTTGATCGGCAGCATCTGCAGCCCGTAGAGCGCCACTACGATGCACACTGCGCCGAGGATGCCGGGCACGACCATGCCAGGGGTCGAGAATTCGAAGATCAGTGCATACACGCCCACCGTCAGCAGCAACAGCGCCAAGCTCGGGTCGGTAATGACGCCGAGGAAGTGGTTGCGCCAGTCCGGCTCCAGCGTGACGATGGTTGCCTCGGCTGTACGCAGCGTGACGTCGCCGGCGGACGTGCGCACCGCGCGGCCGTCGACTTGCTTGAGCAGATCAGGAAGGCTTGCGGCAACAAGGTCGACCACGTGCTGGCTGGCGGCTTCGGTCGCGTCGAGGCTCACGGCCTCACGCACGGCGCGCTCGGCCCATTCCGCGTTGCGACCGCGCAGTTGCGCCAGCCCGCGGATGTACGCCGCCGCGTCGTGCATCTGCTTGCGGGCGAGGGTGTCTTCGTTGCTGGAAGAGGCGCTTGGCGCGCTGGCCGGCTTGGCGCCGTCGCCGGGGCTCGGGGCGTGGCCGCCCATGCCGATTGCCACGGGAGACGCCGCACCCAGGTTCGTGGCGGGCGCCATCGCCGCAACGTGGCAGGCGTAGAGAATGTAGGTGCCAGCGCTCGCTGCCCGCGCGCCGCCGGGCGCCACGTAGCCCGCCACCGGCACGGGCGACGCAAGGATGGCCTGAATGATCTGGCGCATCGACGCATCGAGGCCGCCGGGCGTATCCATTTGCAGCACAACGAGCTGCGCTCCCTGATCGCGTGCCTGTTGCAGGCCGCGGATCACGTAGGCTGCGCTGGCCGGCCCAATGGCACCGGTGACCGGCAACACCACGACCGGAGCGGCTGCCACGGCAAGGCTGGTCCAGACCGCGGCCATCACCGCTGCCAACCATCCCATCCAATGCTGCATCCGCAACGATCGTTGCATCTGCGCCTCCGTCCGTGATTGCCGCCCTTTGCCCGATCAGACTGGCGGCACGATCCCGACTTTCGCTGATCCGCTTTCAGTTTAGGCAGCAATCGCCTCGTGTGGGGTGGCGCTTGCCGCCGGCTGCGGCTCGCTCAGCACCTGAACGAGCGCCTGCAGGGCAGGGCCAGCCATGTCGCGGTGCCAGGCGAGCAGCGTGTCGACACGGCCCGGCTTGCCTAGCGTGTGGATGCTGATTTCTGGCGCATTCGTATATAGCTCGAGCACCGAGCGAGGCACCAGCGCCACACCAATGCCGGCGGCCGCGCACGCGATGATGGCGTGGTAGGAGCCAAGCTCCAGCACGCGGGACGGCACCACGCCGTCTGCGGCGAACCAGTCTTCGATCAATTGCCGATAGGCGCAGCCAGGTTCGAACGCGAGCATGCCGGCAGTCTGCACGTCCGCCGCGCGGCGGATCGGTGGATGGGCGCGGTGGGCAATCAGCACCAGCTCTTCGGCAAATGCCGGCAGCGTGGTCATGGCGGCGCGCGTGTTGTTCAGGCACGCCGTTTCGGCAACGAACGCGCAATCGACTTCAAAGTTCGATAGCGCCTGGAGTGAGTGGCGCGTGGTCATCGTCACCAGTTCGAGCTGCACGCGCGGCCAGCGTTGATGCAGCGTGGCCAGGAGAGCAGGAAGGCGGCTGGCCGCCGTGCTTTCCATCGAGGCGATGCGCAGGCGCCCGTGCGGCTCGCGCGGCTGCACGGCCTGGCGCGCTTCGGCGGCCAGGCGGAGGATGTCGTCGGCGTAGGTCAGCAGGGTCTGTCCGGCGGGCGTCAGCACCATGCGCTTGCTTTCGCGCACGAACAGCTGCACGCCGAGTGACGCTTCGAGCTGGCGGATGCGTGTCGTCACATTCGACTGCACGCGATTGAGCTGCTGCGCCGCCCGCGTGACGCCGCCTTCGCGCACGACGGCGCGGAAGATCTCGAGCGAGGACAGATCCATATGTATCCCAAATGCTAATGGGTTCGTTCAATATAATTCATTTTTCAGGATGAGCGGCCTTGCGTACGATGAAGTGCCGATTCCCTCATCCGGGCCCACTCCATGGAGCACACGCTGTCTTCCCCCTCAGCCTTGTCCGCCGCGCATTCCCAGCGAGCCAGCGCTTGGCGCGTGGCGATTGCGGGCATGGTGGCGCTGTCCGTGGCGATGGGCATCGGCCGCTTCGCCTTCACGCCGATCCTGCCGATGATGCTTCACGACGGCAGCTTGACGCTGGCCCAGGGTAGCTGGCTCGCCACCGGCAACTACCTCGGCTATTTCGTGGGCGCGCTGGCTTGCATGGCGGTGCGCGGCGACGCGGCACGGCTCATCCGAATCGGTCTGGTTGCGACGGTGCTGCTGACCGCCGGAATGGGCGTTCTGCAAGGGCAGCCGGCGTGGCTTGTGCTGCGCTTTGCGGCAGGCATGGCCAGCGCGCTCGTGTTCGTCTTTACGGCGGGCTGGTGCCTGCATCGGCTTACCGAGCTTGGGCATGCAGCGCTTGGCGGCATCATCTTCTGCGGGCCCGGCTTGGGCATCGCCATTCCGGGGCTGGCGGCCAGCGGCATGGTGGCGCTGGGTTGGCATGCAACGTCGGCGTGGATTGCGTTTGGCGTGCTGTCTGCGCTGCTTTCGGCGGCGGTGTGGTCGACCATTCGGCCCGAGGCACCGGCGCATGCCGCTCCGGCGCCCGCCGCATCCGGCAAAGCACCCGGCCTGGATGCGCCCACCAGCGCGCTCACGATTGCCTACGGTCTGGCCGGGTTCGGCTACATCATCACCGCCACGTTCCTGCCCGTGATCGCCCGTAAGGTGCTACCTGCAGGTTCGCTCTGGCCCGATCTGTTCTGGCCGATGTTCGGTGCCGGCGTGGCGCTCGGGGCATTCCTTTCCACGCGGATCAGCCTGGCGCGCGACAACCGTTCGCTGCTGGCCACGGCCTATGGCATGCAAGCGGTTGCCGTGACCATCAGCATCGTCTGGCCGACAGTGGCGGGGCTTGCGCTTTCGAGCACGCTGCTAGGCCTGCCATTCACGGCGATCACGCTGTTCGCCATGCGCGAGGCGCGCCGGCTCTGGCCGCATGCCGCGCCGCGTCTGATGGGGCTGATGACGGCCGCGTATGGCATCGGCCAGATCGCCGGGCCGCCGCTGGCGAACCGGCTGTTTGCGGCCACGGGCGGCTTCAATGCATCGCTTGCCGTGGCAGCCGTGTCGCTCGTGGCTGGCGTGGTCATCTTTCTTGTGGTCAAGCGCGTGGCCCCGGCGCGTGCGTGATGCGCGGCATGTAAAGACGCGGACAGCGCGGTCGGTGCACCCGTTCTAGAATGCCTCCTCCATTGGAGGAGCCTCATGTCTTTTGCCCTGCGCCCCGATGCCGTTGTGCCCGGCGGCGAGATCAGCCAAGCCGAGCGTGCGGTGCGCGTCGATCTGGCAGCCGCGTATCGACTGGCCGCGCTCAACGGTTGGGACGATCTGGTCTACACCCATCTGTCTGCGACCGTGCCGGGCGAGGCCGATCACTTCCTGATCAACGCTTTCGGCCTGGCGTTCGACGAAATCACCGCATCCAACCTCGTCAAGATCAATGGCCGCGGCCAGCTAGTCGGCGATTGGCCCGAGGGCGCTGCGCGTCCGTCCGTCAACGTCACGGGCTTTGCATTGCACGCGGCCGTGCATGCCGCACGGCCTGACGCACAGTGTGTGATCCATCTGCATAACACGGCGGGCATTGCCGTGTCGGCGCAGAAGCACGGGCTGCTGCCGCTTTCACAGCATGCCCTGCGTTTTCACCGGCGTATTGCATATCACGATTACGAAGGTTTGGCTTTTACGCCCGAAGAGGGCACGCGTCTTACCGCGTCGCTCGGCAATCATTTCGCCATGCTGCTGCGCAATCACGGCACGCTCACCATCGGCCGCATCGTGGCGGAGGCGCACGTTTTGATGGCCACGCTCATCAAGGCTTGCGAGATCCAGATCCAGATCCAGATCCAGGCGCAGGCCGGCGGCGAGGTCGTCTCGCCCGCGCCGCACGTGGCAGATCGCGCGGCGGAACAGCTCGAAGATGGCGGCGCCATCGAAGGCGTGATCGAGTGGCCGGCGCTGTTGCGCAAACTGGATAAAATCGACGCTTCGTATCGCGACTGACGCGACTGATACAACCGCCGCGACTATCAGAGCGACGCACTAAACAGGAGACACCATGCCGACTTTCCATATCGAGATGTTCGAGGGCCGCAGCGTTGAGCAGAAGCGCAAGCTCGTCGAAGAGGTGACGCGCGTCACCTGCGAATCGCTGGGCTGCGCCCCGGGCGCCGTCGACATCATCATCACCGACATCAAGCGCGAGAACTGGGCTACCGGCGGTGTGCTGTGGTCCGAGCAGAAGTAACCCATTCTTTTCCACTCACATTTGCCGGCCCGCCATGCAGCCCAAGCAGCATTTCGCCTCAGACAACTACGCGGGCTTCTGCCCGGAGTCGCTGAAGTATTTCCTGGAGGCCAACGGCAGCGGCCATGAGCCGGCCTATGGCGATGATTCGTGGACGCAGCGCGTGTGCGACCGCATTCGCGACCTGTTCGAGACGGATTGCGAAGTCTTCTTCGTCTTCAACGGCACGGCGGCCAATTCGCTGGCGCTGTCGTCGCTATGCCAGTCGTATCACTCCGTGATCTGCCACGAGCTGGCGCACATCGAAACGGACGAATGCGGCGGCCCCGAGTTCTTTTCCAACGGCTCGAAGTTGCTGACCGCCAAGGGCGAGAACGGCAAGCTGACCCCGGATGCGGTGGAAGCCCTCGTCACGCGGCGCTCCGATATCCACTACCCGAAGCCCAAGGTCGTTTCGCTGACGCAGTCGACGGAAGTCGGCACCGTCTACACGGTGGATGAGGTGCGCGCGATTGCCGCGATTGCCAAGCGTCGGCAGTTGCGCGTGCACATGGATGGCGCGCGTTTTGCCAACGCGGTGGCCTCGCTTGGGGTGCATCCGTCCGAGATCACGTGGCGTGCCGGCGTGGATGTGCTGTGCTTTGGGGGCACGAAGAACGGCCTGCCGGTCGGCGAGGCGGTTGTCTTCTTCGACCGCCGTCTGGCGGAAGACTTCGCCTATCGCGTCAAGCAGGCTGGGCAGCTGGCGTCGAAGATGCGCTTCATCTCGGCGCCGTGGCTGGGTCTGCTCGAGAACGATGTGTGGCTGCGCAACGCGCGTCACGGCAACGCGATGGCGCAGTTACTGCACGCGCGCATTGCCGACGTGCCGGGCGTGCGCATCATGTTCCCGACCGAGTCGAACGCCGTGTTCGCCGAGTTGCCGGTGCCCGCCATTGAGGCACTGCGCGCCCGCGGCTGGCGTTTCTACACCTTCATTGGTGCCGGCGGCTGCCGCCTGATGTGTTCGTGGGATGTGGAGCCCGAGACGGTGGAAGCCTTCGCCGCCGACATCCGCAACGCCTGTGAGCAAGCTGTCTAACGCATCTCTCTGCCATGAGCTTCGACTACCGCTTCTGCCCCCAATGCGCTACGTCGCTCGTCGAGCAGCACAACGCCGGCCGCCTGCGCATCGCGTGCCCCGCGCAGGACTGCGGCTTCGTGCACTGGAACAATCCGTTGCCCGTCCTGGCGGCGGTTGTCGAATACCGCGGGCAGATGTTTCTCGCGCGCAATGCGCTGTGGCCTGAGGGCATGTTCGCGCTCGTCACGGGTTTTCTCGAACGCGACGAGACACCCGAAGAGGGCATCGCGCGCGAGCTGAAGGAGGAGACGAATCTCGACGCTCGCTCGATCTCGCTGATCGGTGTGTATGAGTTCATCCGCAAGAATGAACTGATCATTGCGTACCACGTGGTGGCCGATGGCGAGATCGCGCTGTCGGAAGAGTTGGTTGAATACCGCCTGAAGCCGTTCGAGAAAGTCCGCCCCTGGACGGCCGGCACTGGTTATGCCGTCGCCGATTTCCTGACCGCGCGCGGGCTGCCCGTCAGCTACATCGACATCCGTACCGGCGAACCGGCTGAGCCGCCGCCGCGCCAGTGGCAACCCACGCGGCTCGTTACAATTCCGGAATGACTGACGCGAGTGGCACTGCGCCGCTTGCCCGTACCACTGAGGAAGACATGGAGTTTCAGAAGGAAATCGACGCGCGCGGCCTGAATTGCCCGCTGCCCATCCTGCGCACGAAGAAGGCGCTTGCCGACATGCAAAGCGGCGACGTGCTCAAGATTCTTGCCACCGACCCCGGCGCCACGCGCGACTTCCAAGCGTTCGCCAAGCAGACCGGCAACGAGCTGCTGGAGCATAGCGAGCACGACAAGGTGTTCACGTTCTACATGCGCCGCCGCTGATCTGGCAGCGCGTTCAATGAAAACGGGGCGATCCGGCCAAACCGGATCGCCCCGTTTTGATTTGGCGGCGGATCGTTTCACCGACTTTGTGTGGCTACTTGCGCGCTTCCATCGCCATGCGCAGCGCCAGGCTGGTCAGCACGGTGCCCATCAGGTAGCGCTGAACCGACAGCCAGCTCGGCTTGCGCGAGAGGAATGCAGCGATGCTGCCGGCCGTGGCCGCGATCATCGAATTGACGGTCAAGCTCACGCAGATCTGCGTGAGCCCCAGGCAGACCGATTGCACCAGCACGCTGCCGTGCGCCGGCTCGATGAACTGCGGCAGCAGCGACAGATACAGCACCGCCACTTTCGGGTTGAGCAGGCTGGTCAGCAAGCCCATCGTGTAGAGCTTGCGCGGGCTGTCCACCGGTAGTTCACGCACCTGGAACGGCGCCCGGCCGCCGGGCCGCACCGCCTGCCAGGCGAGGTACAGCAGATAGATCGCACCGCCAAAGCGCAGCGCATCGTAGGCAAACGGCACGGCCATCAGCAAGGCGGTGATGCCGAATGCGGCGCACAGCATGTAGAAGACGAAGCCCGTGGCGATGCCCGCCAGCGACACCAGCCCGGCGTTACGCCCCTGGCAGATCGAACGCGAGATCAGGTAGATCATGTTCGGGCCCGGCGTCAGCACCATGCCGAGCGCAACCAAGGCAAAGGTGAGCAGATTGGTGAGGGTAGGCATGGCGAAATCGCTGTCTGCGGAAAGGGCGAAGAGCTTGCAGGCTAGCACTGGCCGCGATTCGGCCAACAGGTACAGAAATCCATAAATTTTCGCGATTCTGTATCGGTCCCACGTAGACAACACGCCGACGGCAGCGTCGACGCTTGTTTCATTTTTTGGTGAGCGCGGGCTGCGAGGAAGGAACGGCTTACAGAATGCTGAACGATCGGTGACGGCACGCCATGCGTGCGTCATCGGCGTTGCTGAGGGTATGCCGAAATCCTTTTATTCCCCAACCCCCCCGTCCCCATGCGCCTGCATTTCCTCCTTGCCGCCGTGCTGTCCGTGGCGTTGCCTGCTCAAGCCGAGCTTCTCATCAGCGAGTACGTAGAAGGCAGCTCGAACAACAAGGCCATCGAAATCTACAACCCGGACGGCGCCGAAGCCGATCTGTCGGTCTACAAGATCGAGCAGTACAACAATGGCGCCAGCACGCCCACCGCGTCGTTTGCGCTCTCGGGCAAGCTGGCGCCAGGCGCCGTCCATGTGATGGCCCACAGCACACTGGCCAGCGTGCTCGGCAGCCGCGTCAACCAGACTGCGGCGTTCTCCTTCAATGGCGACGATGCGCTGACGCTCACGCGTTCCGGCGTGGTTGTCGACCGCATCGGCCAGGTTGGCTATCAACCGCCGTCCGGCTTCTGGGGTACAGCCAGCGCCGGCACCAAGGACCACACGCTGCGCCGCCAAGGCACGGTGAAGGCGGGCGACACGGACAGCACAGCTGCCTTCAATCCATCCCTTCAGTGGGATGCCTTCAATATCGACGACTTCTCCGACCTTGGCCTGTACAACGGGCAGGGCACCGTCACGCCACCACCCGCCGTTGCGATGTGCGGCGCGCCGGCAACGCACCTTGCGGATGTGCAGGGCGCCGGGGCCACTTCGCCGCTGGTCGGCCTGAACGTCGAGATCGAAGCCGTCGTGACCGCCGACTATAGTGGCGCCACCGGCTTTAACGGCTTCTTCGTGCAACAACCCGACGCGCAGCGCCGCCGGTTGTCTGGCGTGTCGGAAGGCCTGTTCGTCTATGCACCGGGCGTCAGCGCCCGCGCTGGTGACCTCGTCCACCTGGTCGGCAAGGTCGAGGAGAAGTACGGCCAGACGCAACTGACGCTGGCCACCAACGGCATCGCAAGCTGCGCCAGCGGCTCCAGCGTGACGCCGATCGACGTGACGTTGCCCGTGGCCGATGCGAGGGCGTGGTCGGCGTATGAAGGGATGCTCGTGCGCCTGCCGCAGACCCTCACGGTGAGCGAGACGTACGAACTTGGACGCTACGGCAGTCTGCTGCTCAGCAACGGGCGCCTGCCATTGCCGACAAACGTGGCACGGCCCGCAACTGGCGCGGCGGCCCAGGCATCGGCCAATGCGCTGAACCGCATCGTGCTTGACGATGGCTCCAATCAGCAAAATCCCGCCAGCGTGCGTTACCCGGCGCCGGGCCTGTCGGCGGTAAATCCAGTGCGCGCCGGCTATACCGTGAGCGGTGTGCAGGGCGTGCTTGATATGCGCTACAACGCCTGGCGCCTGCAGCCTGTCCCGGGTGCGGCCGCGCCGGCTTTCAATGCTGCTGCGAACCCGCGTGCGGGTGCCCCTGCGCGCCACGCCCAGGCCGATGTGCGCGTCGCTTCGTTCAACGTGCTGAACTACTTCAACGGAGACGGCAAAGGGGCTGGCTTTGACGATCCGGCCAATCGGGGTGCCAAGACACAGGCCGAGTTCGAACGCCAGGAAGCCAAGATCGTCGCCGCCATCCGCGAGCTCAATGCCGACGTGGTCGGCCTGATGGAAATCGAGAACGACGGCTACGGCGAGCTCAGCGCCATCCGCCGCCTGACGACCCAGCTTGGCGCCGACTGGCGCTATGTCGACCCGGGCATACCGAAGCTCGGCGGCGATGCGATCACGGTGGCAATCATCTACAACGGCCGCACAGTGGAGCCCGTCGGCACGCCGGCCACGCTTGCCATCGACGACAAGAACCGCCAGCCGCTCGCGCGCAGCTTCCGACGCATCGGCGGCACGCAGAACTTCACCGTCGTCGTGAATCATCTGAAGTCGAAGGGCTGCTCCGGCGCGACCGGCAAGGACGCCGACCAAGGCGATGGCCAAAGCTGCTGGAACCCCACCCGCGTCCGCGCTGCCGGCCTGATCGCCGACTGGCTGGCGACCTCGCCGACCGGCGTGGCGGACATCGGCAAGCTCCTTATCGGCGACCTCAACAGCTATGCCAAGGAAGACCCCATCGTGCTGTTCGCCGACAAAGGCTACGCCGACATGGTGGCGAAGTTCGTCGGCAAGGATGCGTACAGCTACGTCTATGGCGGCGAAGCCGGCTACATCGACCATGCGCTGGCCACTCCGGGCCTGGCCGAACGTGTGCGCGCCGTGCACGAGTGGCACATCAACGCCGATGAGCCGATTGCGCTGGAATACTCGTTCGCCTACAAAAGCGCCGAACAGCAGCAGACGTTCTACGCGCCGGACGCCTACCGCTCGTCGGACCACGATCCGGTGCTGGTCGACCTCGCGCTCAATACGCAGACGGCAGGTGGCGGCACGAGTCCGGAAGGCGATGCGGCGGCGGGTGCGGCCACTGGCAGCACAGGGGTGGGGGGTGCCGGTGCGGTGGACCCGATTCTCGGGCTCGTACTGGCCGCCGCTGCGGTAGCCTTGGCGCGGCGTCGTGCGTGTCGGTTCTGAGCGTCTGCGCGCTTCCTCGGGCGACGCGCGGCAGCTCCATCACCAGTCGAATCGCATCCGTGCGTTCGCTGACCGTTCGACACAGCCTTAAGGTCGTTTCCGGCCATCCGGCTCGGGACTGAATTAAGCTTCTGAACTGGCGCGATCAGCAACATCGCGAACCCGACGCGCCGAGGCAATCGATTCCGATATGGCGACGGGGGGGAGATGTGGGCAATGTAGCCGCGGCGGTCCGCGCGCTGATCTTAGGCTTCTGGCTCGGCTTGATGTCCGGCGGCAGCAATGCGGCCCCAACTTCGCTGTTCACCCCCGAAGAGGATGCCTGGATCGCCGCGCATCCGATCGTGCGCACCTGCGTGGATGCGCATTGGCGTCCGTTCGAGTTTGTCAAAGCCGGCAAGGTGGCCGGCATGGTTCCATCGTTCCTCGATGCGGTTGCCCATGTGAGTGGGCTGCGTTTCGAATATGTGGACGGTGCGTGCTGGAACGGCTCGCTGGCTGCACTGAAGCTCGGGCAGGTGGACATGCTCCCCGACTGGAGCAAGGACGAAGCCGTGGCACCCTACCGAGACGGTTACATCGCGAGCACGCCGTACTATGTCGGGACAATCGCCATCGTTACGGCGGAACAGGAAAACCTGTTCGCCAGTTTCTCGCAACTGTCCGGCAAGCGGCTTGCGATCAAGGGCGGCGGTGGTCTTGAACTGGCCATCCGCCGCAGCTCCGTCCCAGTGAAGTTGGTAACGTTTCAAAATGAGTCCGACGCGTTGCAGGCGGTTGTTGACGGCGATGCCGACGCCGCACTCGGGACGGACGCTTCGATCGTTCCGCAACTGCACCGGCAGTTCAAGGGCCGGCTGTTCCTCTCGGGCAGCCTCTGGGACCGGCCTTATGCGTTGACGATGGTCACGCGCGATGACAATCCCGTGCTCGCGTCGATTCTCGATAAATCGCTGACCGCCATTTCGGCGTCGGAGGCCGATGCTATCCGGCAGCGGTGGCAGGAAACGACCGACTACGGCGCGCCGTCGCTGGCGTCGATCCTGCATTACCGCTGGCGCCAGGTCGCTCTCGTTGCGGCCGTTGTTCTGGCGTTTGCGGTGTTGGCCTATGTGCTATGGCGTGCGCGTGTGGCCGCCGTTCGCAGTGAGCGTGAAAAGGCGATGTTCCTCGCATTCATCAGCCACGAAATCCGCACGCCGATGCACACGATTCTTGCGTCGCTGGAACTGCTGCAGCGCTCGCAATTGACAGGCCAGCAAGCCAGTCGCGCGGATGCCGCTGTCTCGGCGTCGGAAACGCTCTTGGCCCTGCTTGACGATGTCCTTGAATACTCGCGTCTCGAATCCCGCAGCGTGACACTCGCGCCTCAGCCTACGGCGATCGGGCCGTGGGCCGAGCAGACTCTGGACATGGTCCGCTGGCGCTCCGATGAGAAGAAGCTGGCGTTGTCGCTCGATCTTGCCTGCGCGCCGGATTTCAGCGTGGAGATCGATGCCATGCGCGTGCGGCAGATCGTTTTGAACCTGTTGGTGAACGCGATCAAATTCACCACGGTCGGCAAGGTTGTCCTCCGCGTCGACTATCTGCCCGGAAAGCGGCGCGGCAGCGGAACGCTCGTACTCGAGGTCAGAGACACGGGCATGGGCATTCCGCCCGAGCGCCAGCGAAACATTTTCGAACCGTATGCACGCGTGGAAAGCCCTGGCAATCGCGGTGCCAGCGGAACAGGGCTGGGCTTGTCGATCTGCCACGAACTCGTGGAGTTGATAGGAGGCGTGATCACCGTCAGCAGCAGCCCCGAGGTCGGCACGGTGTTCACTGTCATGTTGCCGGCACGGGAGGCGCGCGCAGAGATGGCGTTGCCAAAGGCTGCGGAAGCAGCGGGGGCGTCTGCGCCTCACGCAATATCGCCTCCTCGGGCGGCAAAGGCGCCGTCGCCGGAATCGGAGGAGGGGCCGCTGGTCCTAGTGGTGGATGACCACGAAGCGGTGCAACACGCGATCCAGCATCAGCTTGAGGCACTGGCCTGCCGGTCTGCAATCGCCGGCACCGGTGAGGCCGCGCTCGAACGGTTTGCGTCAGCAGCGTTTGACATGGTGCTGCTCGACTGCAATCTGCCCGGGATTGATGGATATACCGTCGCGCAGCGCATGCGAAACATCGAACATCAGCGCGGAGGCGAGCGCACGCCCATTGTGGCCATCTCGGCTGTGACAGACGACACGCACCGCGTCCGGTGTTTCGACAGCGGCATGGACGGCGTCCTTAGCAAGCCGCTGCGCCTTGCCGCCTTACGGGAACTGATCGAGCTTTGGTGCGGCCATGGTGATTCCGGCTCCCGTACGGTGCAGGCAGAGCGCGAGACGGAATCGACGGTGGACGTGCTGGCGATCTATCGAGAGACCATGAAAACCGATCTTGAAATGCTCGCGCAGGGTCTCGCAGATCGGAATATCGAGCAGGCACGTCGCGCGGCACATCGGATATCCGGTGCCGCTGCCGTTGTGGACGACCTGCGAACGCGCCAAGTGGCAAGCGAATTGGAGCGGCATCTTTCGAAGGCGTCGGGGGGCATCACGGCAGACGCGCATGCGCTCCTGGCGGAACTCCAATCGCTGCACCCGACGGACAGCGCCACTACCTGAATTTGTCAACGGAGCGAACGTCGCTCCGGTTCCGTATCCCCCCACATATGCCGTGTACGCCTTGCCTGAGGCGGCACGGAGCCTTGTGCTGCAACGATTTCCGGGTTCTGCCGCATGCCTAGCGAGTCGCCTCGTTCGTGACGAGAATGTCTCCGCGCGCCCCAATGCCTAAAGCGGAGGCGTGCGAGCAGAACGCAAGAATCCCTCCGCTTTTTCAGAACAGTCTGATATGGCGCAGCCGCCACGCTTGGAATACTTGCGCCTGCCTTCTTCGATAGGCATTTGTTCTCGACCAAATCCCGCACGTTCGTGCTGCGGATTCAATCTAAGGGTAAGTCAATGAAAGCAAAACTGTTCCTGGCTGGCGTCGCCGTGTCTGCTCTTTCTTTCGCCGCAATGGCGCAAGCAGCGCCTGCGTCGGTGGATGGCGTTATCAATTTCCAAGGCACGATCCTGAGCGACACCTGCAAGGTGTCTTCGCTCACCGGCGATGCAGGCACCATCAACGTGAACATGGGCAAGATCGCTGCGGACGACATCGGCACGATTGCTGCACCGAAGCTTCTGACCAGCGGTTCTGGCTCGGCCAACATTGACGTGGTGTGCAAGACGGGCGCCAAGGTCAGCATGAAGTTCGCCGGTAAGGCGGCCGACCTGAGCGCCGACAAGAAGACGCTGCGCGTGAATAGCGGCAACACCGCTGCAGGTTTCGCACAAGGTGTGGGCATCGCCGTGTACGAAGGTACGGGCGCAGGTGCAAACGCGTTCGACCTGAGCAACGGCGATCTGCTGGCACAGACCACGGTGCCGGCGACCGGCGGGGCAGTCAACGTCCGGTTCTCCGCCGCCTATGTGGCCGCAGACGCGGCCAAGATCAAGCCGGGTATTGCCAACGCCAGCCTGCCGTTCACGCTCACCTACGAGTAAACGTAAGCCAAGCGCCAGCCAACGCGGCTGGCTTCAATCGGCAGCGGTCATTACCCCGCTGCCGCCTATTTCTTCACAGGCAGTTCCGGATATGAAAGCAAAACGATACGCCGTTGGCGCGGCGTTGGCGTGCGCGTTGGTTGCGTCCGCGAGCCACGCCAGCATTTCACTCAGCACCACGCGCGTCATCTTTGATGGAAAGAACAAGGAAAGCTCAGTGGTCGTCAGCAATGATGGTCAAGATGCGCTGCTCCAGGCGTGGCTGGATCCATTGGAAGACGTAGCCAATGCCCAACTGCCGTTCGCAATTACACCGCCTTTGGCAAAGGTTGGTGCCAAGCAGCAGCAACTGCTGCGTGTGCTGTACGAAGGCGTCGGCATGCCAACGGATCGCGAATCCGTATTTTGGCTGAACGTCCAGGAGATTCCTCAGACCGCCAAAGAAGACAACGTCCTGCAATTGGCTGTTCGTCAACGCATCAAGGTGTTCTACCGGCCCACCGGTCTGGCTGGCGATCCGGTCAAGGCGCCTACACGCCTGCAATGGCAGTTGAACCAGGGCGCCGGCAAAGGGCTGCTGCGCTTGACCAATCCGAGCCTGTATCACGTGACCGTGGTGGACGCCAAGGTGCATGTCGGCAGTGCAGAGGAGCCCGTCATCGACGCGAAGATGATCGCGCCTAACTCGACGGTTGCTGTGCCCGTCAAGCTGCCGGCCGCCGGAGCCGGCGCACCCGAGCTCCGCTACGACGTCATTAACGACTACGGCGGCCGCCAAAGTTACCGCGTCACCTTGCACAGCAGTCAGCCGAGCACGCCGGTCTCAGCCGGCAATTGATTGAGCTGGCCTAACGCCAGTTCGATTCCGCCAGCCCGCCTGGGCTGGCTTAGCCCGCACCCACCGTAGCGGAGCTTGCCTATGTGACAGCCATCCGATTCACAAAGCCAGAAGCGAGCATTGCAATGTCTACCTGCCAGACGACCAAAGCGTTCTCCAGAAAGGCCGTTGGGAAAGCGGCTCCTGTACGCCTGAGCACAACGCCGCTCTACCTGGCCGTGTGTCTTGCGATGATGAACAGCGCGCGCGCCACCGAAGGGGAGACGCTCGTCGCACAGGTGGATCCAACGCTCCTCGCATTCAATACGAGTTTCCTGAACGGCCAAGGGCGGCCAGCGGACCTGAGCGCCGTACTGAGTTCGGGCAGCAGCGTGCCGCCCGGAAACTATCGGGTGGAGGTGGAGGTCAACGGTAATCTGGTCGGCCGTCGCGACATCGATTTCTACCAAGACACCGACAAGGCCAAGCTGCGCCCGTGCCTGACCGCGAAGATGCTTCAGGACTTCGGTGTCAACCTGAGCGCGATCAACCCGCCGCTGGATGTCAACAGCCAAGCCTGCCTTGATCTGCCGCACCTGCTGGACCAGGCATCGGTCGATTTCGATGCCGGCAGGCTGCAGCTCAATCTGAGCATTCCGCAGGCCTTTCTTTCCCGCGCGGCGCGCGGCTATATAGACCCTGCGCTGTGGGACGAAGGGGTCAATGCCGGCTACGTCAACTACCAGTTCAGCGGCAACTACGGTCACAGCCACATCGGCACTGACAGCAGCAGCTACTTCGTTGGCCTGCAGAACGGCGTGAATATAGGTCGCTGGCGCCTGCGAAACGAGTCCACGCTCACCGGTAGCAACAGCGGCCAGACGCGCTTCAAGAGCAACCGCACGCTCGTGCAGCGCGATGTCGATGCCATCAAGGGCCAGCTGACGTTCGGCGAGCAGTATTCCGACGCGACGTTGTTTGATAGCGTGCGGTTTCGCGGTGTGCAAGTCACTTCTGACGATGCCATGCTGCCCGACAGCGAGCGCGGCTATGCGCCGGTGGTGCGCGGTCAAGCAGCCACCAACGCGGTGGTCGAGGTGCGCCAGAGCGGCTATGTGCTCTATCGGGCCAACGTGCCGCCTGGCCCTTTCCAGCTGACCGACATCTTCCCGTCCGGCTCCAATGGCGATCTGGAGATCACCGTCATTGAAGCTGACGGTAGCAAGCGCGTCACGCATCAGGCGTTCTCCAGCCTGCCGCTGATGCTGCGCAAGGGGCGCCTGAAGTATAGCTTTGCAGCCGGCAAGTACGATGGGGACCAGGGCCCCGCGCCTAATCTGGTCAGCGGCTCGCTCGTCTATGGCCTGACCGACAACAGCACGGTGGCGGGCGGCCTGCAAGTGTCGAAAGACTTCCAGGCCTTGAACGTGGGGGTCGGTACGAACACGCCCGTCGGCGCCCTGTCGGTGGACATCACGCAGTCGAGCAGCCGCGCGCAGGGTAAGCGCGACACCGGACAGAGTGTGCGCATCTTGTATGCCAAGACTTTTACGCGCACCAACACGAACTTCACGCTCGCGGCCTATCGCTACTCGACGTCGGGCTATCGCACGTTTAACGACCACGTTAACGACCTGCATAACGCCGATGGCGTGCAATCCGGCCGCAGCCGCTCGCGCGTCGACTTGACGACCAGCCAGGACCTAGGCGGACCTGATCGCAAGTATGGCAGCGTCTACCTGAACGTCAGCCAGCAGACCTATTGGAACCAGCCGGGCTCCAGCCGCAGCATCAGCGTCGGCTACGGCAACAACTGGAAACGGCTCAGCTACAACCTGAGTCTCAGCCAGACGAAGGACAGCCGCTTTGGCAGCAACGGCAGCAATACGCAGGTCATGCTCACGATGTCGATCCCGCTGGGTGGCAAGCTGCAATCACAGCGTGCTTACACCAACGTCAGCAACGACAGTAGCGGCGGCACAAACATCCAGAGCGGTCTGAGTGGTTTCATCAGCGAAAAGACGTCATATGCCATGCAGGCCGGCTATACCAGCAGCGGGCGTGGCGCGACGGGCGGTGCAAGCATTACACACGATGCCGATGCTGGCCAGCTTTCAGCCAACATCAATGTCGCACGGGACTACCAATCGGCCAGCATGAATGCCATGGGTGCCGTAGTGGTACATGGCGGCGGCGTCAACCTGAGCCGTACTGTCGGCGACACCTTTGCGCTCATGAAAATGGAGGGCCTCAAGGGCACGGACATCCGCACCGACGGTGGCATTCCGGTTGGTAGAAACGGCTACGCGGTGGTGACCTACGCACAGCCTTACCGGCTGAGCGCTTTGCGTCCCGACACGCATAACCTGGGCGCCGACGTCGAGCTCGAAGACACCGTCAAGCAGGTCGTGCCGCGCCGCGGCGCCATCGTGCAGGCGACCTTTCGTGGCTACAGCGGTCGGCGTGCGCAGTTCACTCTGCAACAGATCGACGGCAAACCGGTGCCGTTTGGCGCCAGCGTGCAAGACGCGCAAACCGGCAAACAGTTGGGCATTGCGGACCCGAATGGCAATGCGTTTGTGCTGCTCAACCAGGAGCAGGGCACGTTGGTTGTGAAATGGAAAGAAGGCCAATGCCAGGCACCCTATGCGTTGCCGAAAGCAGAAGCTGGCCGGAACTACCAGCGGCAGACGTTGCGTTGTAGATAGCCACCGGGCTCTCGAATCCTCCGCGGCCATGGATACATGGTCCATCGCATATAAGCAAAACTTGGAAAGAATCGTCGATGCAAAAAAATCTATACCCCCTCGAGTCGGATCATCTTCTCCGCGCTTTCTGTATGGCCGCGTTCTTCTTGGCGGCTCTGCTCGCCTCGCCAGCTGACGCCGCGAACTGCACGATGCATCAAGGCGCCGTCGTCAAGCAACTCGCGTTTCAAATACCTTCAAGCTTTACCGTACCGCGCGATGCACCCATCGGTACCGTTATCTATGAAAGCGCACCTATCACGAATAGCGCACAAGACACACCGGCCTTCACCTGTACTGCCGCCTTCCGCTGGGGTTTGGTGAATTCGGTCGGAGGGATTCCGCCTGCCGCTACCAAAGTCGATATGCCGATCGGAAATACCGGACTGGCGTGGGGCCTCGTCTACGATAACAAGAAGTCGACTCCAGCACCGCTACCCGCAGCTTCACTGGGGATCCAACAGGTAGCGGACACCTACACATTCGTGAGCACGTCTTTCTCGTTAAGGATCAGGAAGATTGGCCCAGTTGCGCCAGGCGCTGCCGTTGAGGCGGGGCTTCTGGGGTATGTCAACATGAATGACGAGTTCAACGTCTTTATCGTTCGAACCTCCACAAAGGCAAGCGTTACAGCCCAGAGTTGCAGGACGCCAGATGTCATCGTGCAGATGGGAGATCGGAATCGTGTCGGACAATTCAAAGGTGTTGGCACTTCGTTGGCGCCTGTGAATTTTTCGATCAATCTGAACGAGTGCCCCTCGGGCATTAGCAAGGTTTCTTATCTACTGAAGCCAAACACCCAAATCTTGGATGCCGCGCAGTCGGTCGTCGCGCTCGACGCTGAATCGGTAGCTAAGGGGGTCGGCCTGCAGGTTCTTGACCAGAACGGAAAGCCGGCGGTGTTGAACGAGAAGATCGCTTTTAGCGAGTACGACAAGGCTGGTGGAAATTTCAGTATCCCGCTAAAAGCAGCCTATCGGCAAACCGCTCCAGTCGTTGGAGCGGGCACAGCGAATAGCTCGCTGACTTTTGTGATGAGCTACGAGTAGCTTGGTGTGCAGGCGGCTTCATCAAGCATGGCAGCCGGTGCGAGTTCAGTGATCGGCGTACTTGGTGTACCAACAAAAAACCCCGCAGAGCCAAGCCCAGCGGGGTTTTTTGCCAAACGTTGAAGCCGTTTGAAAGATGTTTGGTGGTGGAACACGGAACCGAACCCGCGTCCGTAATCCGAACTAAATAGTAACGCCTTGGCCTTGAGGACGTGGATTCGATGATTTGGCCAAAATCGTCCTGCGCTGCCACTGGGCTTCTTGGGTAACGCGATCCGCAGCGACGACTGGGCCATTCCGCACATTGGCCTGAGCAGTCTCGGGGAAATCGTCGGCTGGGCGCGCCCAGACGAGTTTCCGCCAAGGAACATGCGCACGAGCAAGGGGCTGCGGGCGCTCGGTTACAACGTGAGGATCGGTGTTTGATCTGCGGCCGTGGGCGGCGCCCGCAAGGTCCCGATCAACCCACCGTCCCCTGCGCCGGACCGGCCCGCCCTGGCATACCGTCCTTGAAGATTTGAGTCACATCAATCGGCCAGCAGGTCGCTGGATGTTGACTCTTGACTTTCGGCATGTTAGGCGCAATATCTTGCAAAGTCTTGCAAGAATTTCCTCGAGCGAGGCCGCGTGACGACGGAACTTGTGGGGGTGGTATGACAGCGCGCCAGCAGGCGATCTTCACACTCGACGAGTTGGCTACCTACTTAAAGGTCGGCAAGCGGACGCTTTACCGGCTCGCCGCGCACGGGGAAATTCCGGCCTTCAAGGTCGGCGGGACGTGGCGGTTTCGTCAAAGTGAAATCGATCAATGGATCAATGATCAGATCCAAGCAGGCAGAAAGAAGGAGGTGATACGCACAGATGAGCAGCCGAAGTCAGCGAAACATCCCGTGTTGCCTGGGCGCGCTATCCATAGCCGCAGGCAAGCGGATTGAGTGAGTCTTCAATTGATTTCTGGAGGTATGACATGGACATTGATTTCAAGAAATTGGCTCCCTGGAACTGGTTCAAAAAGGAGCAGGAAGAACAACAGAGCACTGCCTCGCTGCCGGTGCAGCGCAATGACCTGCCTGTGGCGGGTGGGCCCGTCAGTCCCATCCTGCAATTGCATCGCGAGATCGACCGCCTGTTCGACGACGCGTTTCGAGGCTTCGGTTTCCCGACGCTGGCCATGCCACGCTGGCCGTCGGACTGGCCGGGCATGCTGAAGCCGGCGCTGGACATCCAGGAGACCGACAAGCAGTACAAGATCGCCCTGGAAGTACCCGGCATCGAGGAAAAAGACATCCAGATCACGCTCGACAACGACGTGCTGCTGGTGCGCGGTGAAAAGCGTCAGGAGCAGGAAACGAAAGACGGCGGTTTCCACCGGGTGGAGCGCTCCTACGGCAGCTTTCAGCGCGCTCTGAACCTGCCGGCCGATGCCAACCAGGACACGATCAAGGCCGCTTTCAAGAACGGCGTGCTCACGATCACGATGGACAAGCGCGAGGCCAGTACGCCCAAGCAGGGGCGCTCGATCCCGATCAACGGCTGACGCGGGGCAGCGCGTTTTTCTCAAAAACCACAAAGAGATGAGGCACCGCGATCGGCGGTGCCTCGTCAGATCAATCTTTACAGGAGCATCAGCATGGCCAGAAAACAATGCCAAGTCTGCGGCCAGCCCGCCACGGTGCGGGTGGAAGCCAATCTCAATGGTCGCCACAGCACCATGCTGTTGTGTGACGATCACTATCGCCAACTGGTGCGCCAGCAAAAGCGCACCGTCTCACCGCTGGAAGCCTTGTTCGGCTCGCGCAGCGGGCTGTTCGAAGACTTCCTTGGCAGCGACTTCTTCCGCATCGGTGACGACGCACCGTCCATGGCGGCCGATACCGACGAGGTCGTCGATGCCTCGTTCGGCGAACCCGCCCCGGCCGGTACGGGCACCGCGCGCCGTCGCGGCAGTGGGCTCGCCAGCCGTATCAGCGAACAGTCCGAGGCCCTATTGCAGGAGGCCGCCCGACACGCTGCAGAGTTCGGGCGCGCCGAAGTCGATACCGAACACCTGCTGCTGGCGCTATCCGACAGCGACGTGGTCAAGACCATCCTGGGGCAGTTCAAGATCAAGGTCGATGACCTCAAGCGCCAGATCGAATCCGAAGCCAAGCGCGGCGATAAGCCGTTCGAGGGCGAGATCGGCGTGTCGCCCCGGGTCAAGGACGCGCTCAGCCGTGCTTTCGTGGCCTCCAACGAACTCGGCCACTCTTATGTCGGGCCGGAGCATTTCCTGATCGGGCTCGCCGAGGAAGGCGAAGGTTTGGCGGCCAACCTGCTGCGCCGTTACGGCCTCACGCCGCAAGCGCTGCGCCAGCAGGTAAGCAAGGTGGTCGGCAAAGGGGCCGAGGATGGCCGCGCCGAGACGCCGACCAACACGCCGGAACTCGACAAGTATTCGCGCGACCTCACCAAGATGGCGCGCGAGGGCAAGCTCGATCCGGTCATCGGCCGCGCGCAGGAGATCGAGACGACCATCGAAGTGCTGGCCCGGCGCAAGAAGAACAACCCGGTGCTGATCGGCGAGCCCGGCGTCGGCAAGACCGCCATCGTCGAAGGGTTGGCGCAGCGCATGGTGGCCGGTGAAGTGCCTGAGACGCTGCGCGACAAGCGCCTGGTGGAACTCAACATCAATGCCATGGTGGCTGGCGCCAAGTACCGGGGCGAGTTCGAGGAGCGCGTGCAGAAGGTGCTCAAGGAAGTGACCGAGCACCAGGGCGAGCTGATTCTCTTCATCGACGAGGTGCACACCATCGTCGGTGCAGGCCAGGGTGGCGGCGAAGGCGGGCTGGACGTGGCCAACGTGTTCAAGCCGATGATGGCGCGCGGCGAACTGAACCTGATCGGCGCCACCACGCTCAACGAGTACCAGAAGTACATCGAGAAGGACGCCGCGCTGGAGCGTCGCTTCCAGCCGGTGATGGTGCCCGAGCCGACGGTAGCGCAGACCATGATGATCCTGCGCGGCCTGCGCGACACCTTCGAGGCACACCACAAGGTCAGCATCACCGAGGATGCGATCATCGCCGCCGCCGAGTTGTCGGACCGCTACATCACCGCGCGCTTTTTGCCTGACAAGGCCATCGACCTGCTCGACCAGGCGGCCGCACGCGTGAAGCTGTCGGCCACGGCCCGCCCGGTGGCGGTGCAAGAGCTGGAGTCCGAACTGCACCAGCTGCGGCGTGAGCAGGACTATGTGGCCTCGCGCAAGCAGTACGACAAGGCCGCCGAGCTGGGCAAGCACATCGAGGCCAAAGAGGCCGAACTCAAGAAGCTTGTCGAGGAATGGGAACGCGAGCGCGCCTCGGGCAGCGCCGAAGTCAAGGCCGAGCATGTCGCGCAGATCGTCTCGCGCCTGACCGGCATTCCGGTCAACGAGCTGACGGTGGAAGAACGCGAGAAGCTGCTGCATCTGGAGCAGCGGCTGCACGAGCGCCTGGTGGGCCAGGACGAAGCAGTGCGCGCGGTGGCCGATGCCGTGCGGTTGTCGCGCGCGGGCCTGCGCGAAGGCAGCAAGCCGGTGGCGACTTTTCTGTTCCTCGGGCCGACCGGCGTGGGCAAGACCGAGCTCGCCAAGGCGCTGGCCGAGTCCATCTATGGCGATGAAGGTGCTCTGCTGCGCATCGACATGTCCGAGTACGGTGAACGCCATACCGTGGCACGCCTGGTGGGGGCGCCTCCGGGTTACGTCGGCTACGACGAGGGTGGCCAGCTCACCGAGAAGGTGCGGCGCAAACCCTACAGCGTGTTGCTGCTGGACGAGATCGAGAAGGCTCACCCCGACGTCTACAACATCCTGCTGCAGGTGTTCGACGACGGGCGGCTCACCGACGGCAAGGGCCGGGTGGTGGATTTCACCAATACCATCATCATCGCCACCTCGAACTTGGGCTCGGACATCATCCAGCGTCGGCTGAAGGCCCGTGGCGCCGCCGGCGAGGAATACGAGAAGACCAAGGGCGAGGTGATGGACGTGCTGCGCGGACACTTCCGCCCCGAGTTCCTCAACCGCATCGACGAGATCATCGTCTTCCATGCGCTGGGCAAGGAGGAGATCCGCCATATCGTCGGCCTGCAGCTCGATCGTGTGGCCCGCAACGCCGCCAGCCAGGGCGTGACGCTCGCCTTCGATCAGACCTTGATCGATCACTTCGCGGAGGAAGGCTACAAGCCCGAGTTCGGCGCGCGTGAGCTCAAGCGGCTGATCCGCAGCGAGCTGGAAACTGCTCTGGCGCGCGAGATGCTGGGTGGCGGTATCGGCAAGGCCGATCACGCCAGCGCCCGCTGGGACGACAAGGCCGAACGGGTGGTCTTCGAGCGCCAGGAGCCACCCGCGAAGCCGGCCGAGCCTGAGAAGCCCGATGCCGCGAACGTGGCCGAGACGCCGCCGAGCGACGCGAGCAAGCCTGCGCGCAAGAAGAAGTCAGCGGGCGGCGAATCTTGAGTCATGGGGAGGCTGTCGTGTCCGACCCCAACGGGCTGACATGGGCAGCCACCCTCGTGTCGCTGGCGGTCGCTATCCCCACAGCGGGGCACGCGATCATCTACAAGCGTGACCCGCGATCGGCCACGCTGTGGGTACTGCTGATCGCCTTGTTGCCGCTTGCCGGTTCGCTGCTGTATGGGCTGTTCGGCATCAACCGTTACCAGCGGCGGGCGCGGCGGCTGTTTCCGGGGGCAGATCCTGCTGTTCGGCAGGACCTCGTGCCTACGATGCCCCAGGCCGTATCGGCGCCGTTTGCCGGCCTGGCGCACCTGGTGGGACGTGCCACCGGCCAGTCGCTGACCAGCGGCAACCGCATCGAGCCGCTCGTCGATGGCGAGCAGGCCTACCCGGCCATGCTCGCTGCCATCGAGTCGGCGCGGCACAGCGTCGCGCTGGCTTCGTACATCTTCGACAGCCAAGGCATCGGGGCGCAGTTCGTCGATGCGCTGCGCCGGGCTCATGAGCGCGGCGTGCAAGTGCGGGTGCTGATCGACGACGTCTATGCCCGCTGGTCGCCCCGCAGCGCCTACCGCGCCTTGCAACGCGCCGGCGTTCCGGCAGCTACGTTCAACCCGACGTTGATTCCCGCGCGCCTGCATGCCGCGCATCTGCGCAATCACCGCAAGCTGCTGGTGATCGATGGCGAGACAGGTTTCACCGGTGGCATGAACATCTGCAGCCCGTATTGGCGGCCCGATGCGCCGGAGCAGGCCTGTCACGATTTGCACTTTCGTCTGCGCGGGCCGGTGGTTGCGCATCTGATGCGGTGCTTCACCGATGATTGGTGCGATACCACGGGCGAGCGGCTCAGCAAGGGTTTCTGGGGCGAACCGCCCGCAACGGCTGATGAGCAAGGAACCTCTTGGGCGCGCGGCATCGAGGCCGGTCCCGATGAGGCCCTGGACAGGATGCGCTGGACCTTCATGGGCGCTTTGAGCGCGGCGAAGCATTCGGTGCGCATCTGGACACCTTACTTCGTGCCCGATCAGCCGATGATCGCGGCGCTGAGCACGGCCGCGTTGCGCGGCGTGCGCGTCGAGGTGCTGACGCCCGCAAACGGCGACCATCCCACGGTGCAATGGGCCGCGCGCGCCCACTACTGGCAGGTGCTGGAGCACGGTGTACGCATCTTCGAACGGCCTGGCCCGTTCGACCACAGCAAGCTGATGCTGATAGACGGCCAGTGGTGCTGCCTGGGTTCGGCCAATTGGGATGCGCGCAGCCTGCGCCTCAACTTCGAGTTCAATGTGGAGGTGTACGACACCGCGCTGTCTACGCGGCTGGAATCCCTTTTTGATGCCGCCCGTGATGCATCGAACGAGATATCGGCCATGGCGTTGCGCGCCCGCCCGCTGGCCATCCGCTTGCGCGACGGGGTGGCCCGTCTGTTCACCCCCATTCTCTAGCGGCACGACTTGCGAGGAACATTGCCCATGGAAAAGAAAGATCAATGGAACATTGGCTACTGGATCGTCGCCGGCCTGTTGCTGCTGACGCTGCAGAACTACTGGCAGGCGGCCAAGACCGTCGAGCCCGTGCCCTACAGCGAATTCGAGAAGGCGCTGGCCGAGGGGCGCGTCGCCGAAGTGCTGGTGTCGGACCGCACGGTCACCGGGCGCCTGAAATCGCCGGACAGCCGGGGCAAGACCACCATCGTGGCCACTCGCGTCGAACCCGACCTGGCCGAGCGGCTGTCCAAGTACGACGTGCCTTACGCGCGGGTGGTGGAAAGCACCTGGCTACGTGATGTGCTCTCCTGGATTCTGCCGGCGGTGGCCTTCTTCGGCGTCTGGTTCTTCCTGTTCCGCCGCTTCGCCGAGAAGCAGGGCATGGGCGGCTTCCTGAGCATCGGCAAGAGCCGTGCCAAGGTATTCATGGAGAAGAACACTGGCGTGACCTTTGCCGATGTCGCTGGTGTCGATGAGGCCAAGGCGGAGTTGGTTGAGATCGTCGATTTCCTCAAGAATCCGCAGGAGTATGGACGGCTCGGGGCGCGCATCCCGAAAGGTGTGTTGCTGGTTGGCCCGCCCGGCACGGGCAAGACCCTGCTGACCAAGGCCGTGGCGGGCGAGGCCGGGGTACCGTTCTTTTCCATCTCAGGCTCGGAGTTCGTCGAGATGTTCGTCGGCGTGGGTGCAGCGCGCGTGCGCGACCTGTTCGAGCAGGCCCGCGGGCAGGCGCCGGCCATCATCTTCATCGACGAGCTCGATGCGCTGGGCCGCGCGCGCGGCGTCGGCGGCCCCATCGGCGGCCACGACGAGCGCGAGCAGACCCTCAACCAGCTGCTCACGGAGATGGACGGCTTCGACAGCTCGGTCGGGCTGATCATCCTCGCCGCCACCAACCGCCCCGAAATCCTCGACCAGGCGCTGCTGCGCGCCGGTCGCTTCGACCGTCAGGTGCTGGTGGACCGGCCCGACAAGAAGGGACGGCTGGACATCCTGAAAGTCCACGTCAAGAAGGTGACGCTGGCTCAGGATATCGATCTCGAACAGGTGGCTGCGCTGACCACGGGCTTTTCGGGTGCAGACCTCGCGAACCTGGTCAACGAGGCCGCGCTGGCCGCGACCCGGCGCAAAGCGTCCGCCGTGGAGTTGCAGGATTTCACCGCCGCCATCGAGCGCATCGTGGCGGGCCTGGAGAAGAAGAACCGAGTGCTCAATCCCAAGGAGCGGGAAACCGTGGCCTATCACGAGATGGGGCATGCGCTGGTGGCGCTGGCGCTGCCCGGCACCGATCCGGTACACAAGATTTCAATCGTTCCGCGTGGCATCGGTGCACTCGGCTACACCCTGCAGCGGCCCACCGAAGACCGATTTCTGATGACACGTGCCGACCTGGAGCACAAGATCGCCGTGCTCCTGGGAGGGCGCGCGGCTGAGAAGCTCGTGTTTGGCGAGCTGTCCACAGGGGCTTCAGACGATCTCGCGCGGGCCACCGACATCGCCCGCGATATGATTACGCGCTTCGGCATGGATGAGGGCTTGGGGTACGTTGCTTTTGAGGCACAGAGGCCGCGTTTTCTTGATGCGCCTGAACTGGTACAGGGTGGCTGCCGGGTAGCCGAATCGACACAGACACGCATCGACCAAGCCATCCGTGACATCGTGATGGGTGTGTTTGATCGTGCATACCGAATTCTCGAAATTAACCGAGAAGTGCTGGAGCGGTGCGCGCGCGAACTGCTCGCACGGGAAACGCTGGATGAATACAGCATCCGGCAACTGACGCAAGGGCTACAGCTCGAATCCCCATGTCACAGCGGCCCAACTGCCGGAGCCATTACTTCCTCTGTGTCCCAAGGAGCCCCCTCATGAGTGACAGCATTCATATCGTCTGCCCACACTGCCAATCCATCAATCGCGTGCCAGCCAACAAGTTGGCAGAGAAGCCCAATTGCGGGCGGTGCCAGCACCCGCTGTTTACCGGAGAACCCATTGATCTGACCACAGCGACCTTCGCCCGTCATCTGGAGCGCAGTGACCTGCCGCTGCTGGTTGACTTTTGGGCGCCGTGGTGTGGACCGTGCAAGATGATGGCGCCGCAGTTCGAGCAGGCAGCCTCCCTGCTTGAACCCAAGGTGAGGTTGGCCAAGGTAAATACCGAGGCCGAGCCTCACCTGGCCGCCCAGTTCGGTATTCGCAGCATTCCAACCCTGATTTTGTTCCGGGGGGGACATGAGGTTGCACGTCAGGCGGGCGCCATGGGCGCGCAGGACATTATGCGCTGGGTGGCTTCGCAATTGCCCCGGTGATTCAGGTGTGATCGAGTCGTCTTCTCGGACTCTCCGTTCCATTAACGTTTCATTGAAAGAGAGAGCGCAACGCTTATGAATAAAGAATCTGGCCACACGGCCCTTGACGAGATACGCTCCCAGTGGCGGTTGATGACGGTTTACGAGCGCTTCGAGCAGTTCGTTGCCATCACGCTTTCGGGCGTCATCGCGTTGGTAATTGTGATTTCGCTGATTCAGTTGATTCGGCTGGTGTTCACACTGCTCGTCATGGATGCGCTGAATCCACTGGATCATAAGGTTTTCCAGCTGGTGTTCGGTGCCACCATGACGCTGCTGATCGCCATGGAATTCAAGCATTCGATCGTCAAAGTGGCTCTGCGCAAGGAAAGCATCATCCAGGTCAAGACCGTCATTCTGATCGCGATCCTGGCACTGGCCCGCAAGTTCATCATCCTAGAACCCGACGTTGATCCTGCCAAAGTGGCCGCGCTGGCGGGGACGGTACTGGCCTTGGGTCTGACCTATTGGCTCATGCGTGAACGCGATGACCGCAAGAGCGAGTAATGGAGGCATGACCCCCTATGGTCTAGTCGGCCGACACGATGCCAGGTCGAGGCACCGCTGGCTCAATCGCTTTCAAACCGCGCTGCTGGTTTTGACCCTGGTGGGGATCGCAGCTGCCGCTGGCAGTCTGCTGTTCGGCGAGATTGGCCTTTGGCTGGCACTGGCAACATGCGCATTGACCCTGCTGATCGAACCTGTCGCCGCCTCCGCGATGACCTTGCGTCTGTATGGCGCCCGTCCCTTGCGCCCTGATGAAGCCCCCGCAATCTGGTCGTTGCTGCGAGCGCTCGCAGCTCGCGCAGGATTGCCGAACACGCCGGTTCCGTACTATGTGCCCAGCGACATCGTCAATGCCTTTGCCACCGGCTCCAGGCGCCTTGCCTCCATTGCCCTCACCGATGGCCTGCTCCGCAGCCTGAGTATGCGCGAACTGCAAGCCGTGCTGGCGCATGAAGTCGCGCACATCGCTCAAGAAGATCTTCGTGTCATGGGCTTGGCCGATTCGATCAGCCGGCTCACGAACCTGCTGGCGTTGTTGGGTCAGGTCGCGCTCCTGATCAGCATGCCAGCCTTGCTGGTCGGTGCAGCAGAAATTAACTGGATTGGCTTACTGTTGTTGGCCGCTTCGCCGCAACTTGCACTGCTCGCACAGTTGGGTCTGTCACGTGTGCGAGAGTTCGATGCCGACCGGATGGCAGTAGAGCTGACGGGAGATCCGCACGGGCTCGCCTCGGCGCTGGCGAAGATCGAGCGGGTGAGCCGCTCGTGGCGAGCCTGGTTGTTGCCCGGCTGGGGGAATCCCGAACCGTCCTGGTTGCGCACGCATCCGGCGACAGAGGATCGTATCGCGCGCCTGATGGCGTTGGCGCCTCAGCCATCGCAGGCCCTGCCGTACCAAACGGAATATCTCGCGCCAAGGTCGTTCGCCCCGATGCGCCCGCCACGCCGGGGCCTGAGCGGCCTTTGGCGCTAAATCACTCGAAAGGAACCCCCGCCATGGCTTACCACGATCCTTACCCACAACGCCCAGCTCCGGATCATTTCGTCCGGCGGTGGCTCTTCATCACTGCGTGCGTTGCCGCACTCATGCTGTTCTGGCAGTTCCTGCCCGCCATCGAGGCCTGGTTCAGCCCGCGCCAAGCCGCTGAGCGCACCGTCACGCCGCGTGGCGATCTGGCCGCTGACGAACAGGCCACCATCGAACTGTTCGAGAAATCCCGGGGATCGGTGGTCTACATCACGACGTCCCAACTGGTACGAGATGTCTGGACGCGCAACGTCTTTTCCGTGCCGCGCGGGACGGGTTCGGGTTTCATCTGGGATGACGCCGGTCATGTCGTTACCAACTTTCATGTGATTCAGGGGGCGTCGGAGGCCACGGTCAAACTGGCCGACGGCCGCGATTACCAAGCCGCGCTGGTCGGAGTGAGTCCGGCACACGATATCGCGGTGCTCAAAATCGGCGTCGGCTTCCAGCGCCCGCCCGCCGTTCCGGTCGGCACCAGCGCAGACCTCAAGGTGGGACAAAAGGTGTTCGCCATCGGCAACCCCTTCGGCCTGGATTGGACACTCACCAACGGCATCGTGTCCGCGCTAGATCGATCGCTGCCCGGAGAATCTGGCGGAGTGACCATCGAACACCTGATTCAAACCGATGCCGCTATCAACCCCGGCAACTCGGGTGGGCCGTTGCTCGATTCCGCCGGCCGTCTGATCGGCATCAACACAGCGATCTACAGCCCTTCCGGTGCATCGGCTGGGATTGGCTTCGCCGTACCGGTGGACACGGTCATGCGTGTGGTGCCACAACTTATCAAGACCGGCAAATACATCCGTCCGGCGCTTGGGATCGAGGTAGACGAGCAGCTCAACCGCCGATTGCAGGCACTGACCAGTACCCAAGGCGTGTTTGTGCTCCGTGTCGCCCCTGGCTCAGCGGCGCAAAAGGCGGGGCTGAGCGGTATCACCGTTGGCCCCGAAGGCATCGTGCCGGGAGACCGTATCACAGGCATAGACGGCGCTCCCGTCGACGATGTCGCCAAACTGCTCGCACGGCTTGACGACCAAAAGGTAGGAGATGTTGTGGTCTTGTCAGTCGAGCGGGCCGGTAAGCCACGGGAAGTGCGCGTGGAGTTGCAACCTGGCGCCTGATCTGGAGTTGATGACTTCTGGGGATCGGCAAAGAATAACGATGGGATGCATGAAGTATTCGCGCCGCAGAAACTCGATGCCCTACACTTTGGTGTCCAGTAAGGAAATTTCAGCCTCTCGTCGCGCGAAGAGTCCCGGCAGCACTTTGCCGCCACCATAGACCCATCGACGCAGCTCTGTTGCGGCTGCACTCCAGTCTCGTTGGTTGATCCGCCGTCGCAGCGTCGAGGTCTGCAGCCGCCCCGCCCCGAGGTTGAACGTGAAGTCCACGATGGTCGCGATCCGGCTCTCGGGCTCGGTGGCCAGCACAGGGCAGTAGCGCAGCGTCGCCGCCAGAGCCGTCTGCAGATCTCGCGCCAGATAGGCCTCGGCTTCTGCCTCCGTGATCGGCGGATGCTTCGGATCGCAGAAGTGGCCGTAACCAATCGTCCAGAAGCCTGCGGGGCAGATGTAGGGAATGGCAGTGATCTCGATTCCACGCTTCACCTTACGACAAGCGAAATCCTGGACGGCGAGGAGCGCAAACCGATCAACTTCACACTACCCCGGCATTCACTCGCCATACCTCATTGCCCCAGCTTCCGTCGCAGAGTATTATGTCATCAATTTGATGATGTAAACTGCCTAGAAATGAGCAATCGAACAACCAATTTCGGTCTAACCGTCATCTTCCGTGGGTGAGGATCACCTGACCATGCATCCCCAGCGCGTTGAGAGCTTGAGCCACGCCCAGCGCGAGCGGCTGGCCTACATCGACTTCCGGCTCTACTTCTTCGGTGAGATTGGCCGCCCCGACCTGATCGACCGTTTTGGCGTTGCTCCGGCAGGGGCGACACGCGATTTGGCGCTGTACCGGGAAATCGCGCCGCAGAACATCACCTTCGACGGCAGCAACAAGATCTACCGCATCGGGCAGGCGTTCTCCCCGCTGTTCGACCACGCATCGCAGCGCGTGCTGTCGGCGCTGGCTCTGGGCTTCGGCGATGGCGTGACCGGCGCAACGCAGCCGCTGCTGCCGTGCGAGTCGCCTACCGCTCTGAGCAACCCCAGGATGGATGTGTTGGCCCCGGTCTGCCGGGCGATCCACGCCAAGCGACCCGTCGCCATCCGCTACCACTCGATGAGCAGCGGAGAGTCCGAGCGGGTCATCGTGCCCTTTGCCCTGGTGGACACCGGTCTGCGTTGGCACGTCCGAGCCTTTGATCGCAAGAGCGGAGAGTTTCGGGACTTCGTCGTTACCCGTATCGAAGCGCCAACGCTGCTCGACGAGGAGCCACAGGCCTTTGAGCGGCCGGACAACGACATCCAGTGGACGCGCATCGTCGAGCTGGACTTCGTGCCCCACCCGCGCCTTGAGCGCCCCGAGGTCATCAAGATGGACTACGGGATGACCGACGGCTCGATCAGGATGCGCGTTCGCGCCGCCGTCGCGGGCTACATGCTGCTGCGCTGGAGCGTGGACTGCTCGCCCGACCATCGTCTCAAGGAAGAACAGTACCGCCTGTGGCTCAGCGATCCGCTTGCGCTGTACGGCGTCGAGAACGCCAAGCTGGCTCCGGGCTACCAAGCCCCAAGCAGCCCAAAGAAAAGATAGGAAAGAAGAAAACCAATGGCCAAGACACTTGAAGCCCACGACAAACTGATCCGGGAGATCTTCGAAGGCAGCTACCAGTTCGAAATTCCGGACTACCAGCGCCCCTACGCCTGGACAATCGAGCAGGCCACGGAGCTGTTCGATGATCTGTACGCGGCGATGCAGGACGCGCGTATCTCGGGGGCCAGCAGCCAATACTTCCTGGGCAGCATCGTTCTGATCAAGAACGACCGGGACCCGAAGTCATCGGTGGTCGACGGCCAGCAACGCCTGTCTACGCTCACGATGCTGTTCGCCGTGTTGCGCACCGTGATGCCGGATGCGGCAGAAGACATCACCGACTTCCTCTACAAAAAAGGCAAGGTCAGTCTTGGCGAGAAAAACGAGTATCGCCTGACCGCCCGCGAGGAAGATGCTGACTTCTTCCGCACCAATATCCAGGAGCCGGGTGGCATCGCACAGTTGGTCGCCAGTACGGACAAATTGAAAGACAGCCGCCTTCGTTACCGTGAAAACGCCACGCTGCTGCTCGAAAAGGCCAAGGCGCTTCCGCCCGCCGAACTGATTGCTCTGTGGCAGTTCCTCGCCAACGACTGCTCGCTGGTCGTCATCTCCACGCCCGATCTTGAAGCCGCGTACCGCATTTTCTCCGTGCTCAACAACCGGGGACTCGACCTCGCGCCTATCGACATCATCAAGGCGCAGGTGCTAGGCCTGATCCGCACCACGGCAGGCGACGTCAAGAGCCGAGCCTACGCAAAAGAGTGGAGCCGAATCGAAAGCTCTCTGGGCCGTGACGCCTTCGGCGACCTGTTTGGCCACATCCGCAGCATCTACGCCAAGAAGAAGCAGAAGTACATCCTGGTCAAGGAGTTCCAGGAGCACGTCACCGAGTACAAGACCCCTGTCGACCTCGTCGACAAGGTCATAAAGCCTTACGCCGAGGTGTGGGACTTCGTGCGCGACGCCGACTTCGAGGCCACCGAACATGCCGAGACGATCAATGAACACCTGTCTTGGCTCAACCGCGTGGACTTCAAGGACTGGGTGCCCCCGGCACTGGTCTACTTCAAGCGTTTCCGGCAGCAACCCAAACTGCTCGCAGAGTTTTTCCAGTCACTGGAACGGCTGACCTATTTCCTGCTGGTCACCAAGGTGGGCATCAACGAGCGCATCGAAACCTACGCCGCGCTCACCAAGGAAGTCGAACCGGAGACCTTCAAGGGGGATCTGGCTGCGCTCACCACGCTGGCACTGACAGACGCGCAAAAGCGCAAGTTCGTCGCGGCACTCGATGGAGACGTGTACGACGATCTGCCCAAGGCCCGGATGGCGCTGGTTTTGCGTCTTGAGTCCTTGGTGCGCGCCCCCGGCGTGCAGCTTCAAGATGCCGTCTCGCTGGAGCACGTCCTGCCGCAAACACCGCCTGACGGTTCGGACTGGATCAAATGGTTTCCGGATGAAGACGAGCGCGATGGCTGGACGCACCGTTTGGCCAATCTGGTTCCGCTGGACAGAAACAAGAACTCGTCTGCCAGCAACTACGACTTTGCCAAGAAGAAGGACGCCTACTTCAGGGGCAAAGGCAAGGCGTCGCCCTTCGTGTTGACGCAGGAAGTCAGAGCAGAAAACGAGTGGACGCCCACGCTTCTGGCCGAACGCCAGAAACGCCTAGTGGGGGTCCTCAAAGATCATTGGAATCTCGCCGTCTCCACAGGCACGGCGCCGAGCTGAGGAAGGTATCGATGCAGAAGAAACAACAACAAGACCAAAGCCAGATCAAGTGGATTTCCGACTTCATCTGGAACATCGCTGACGACCGTCTGCGCGACGTTTACGTGCGCGGCAAGTACCGTGACGTGATCCTGCCTTTCACCGTGCTGCGACGGCTCGACGCCGTGCTCGAAGCCACCAAGGACGCGGTGCTGGAGCGCAAGAAGTTCCTGGACACCCACAAGGTGGCCGAGCAGGACGGCGCGCTGCGCATGGCGGCAGGCCAGGCGTTCTACAACGTCTCGGAGTTCACGCTGGCCAAGCTGAAGGCCAGCGCGGCGGGGCAGCGGCTGCGCGATGACTTCATTGCGTACCTGGACGGCTTCTCGCCCAACGTGCAGGAAATCCTCACCAAGTTCAACTTCCGCAACCAGATCCAGAAGCTGGTGGATTCCCACGTCCTTGGCTACCTGATCGATGACTTCCTCGACCCCGAGGTCAATCTCGCGCCGCTGCCGGTGAAGGATGCCGACGGCCGCATCAAGCTGCCCGCGCTGGACAACCACGGCATGGGCACGGTGTTCGAGGAGTTAATCCGCCGCTTCAACGAAGACAACAATGAAGAGGCAGGCGAACACTTCACCCCGCGCGACGTGGTGCAGCTTATGGCCAAACTGCTGTTCCTGCCGGTGGCCGACCGGATCGATTCCAGCACCTATTCGCTCTACGACGGCTCCTGCGGTACAGGCGGCATGCTCACCGTGGCCGAGGAAGCCTTGCATGAACTGGCAGAGGAACACGGCAAGGAAGTATCGATCCACCTGTTCGGGCAGGAGATCAGCGACGAGACCTACGCCATCTGCAAGGCCGACCTGCTCTTGAAGGGCGAAGGCGCAGAGGCCGAGAACATCGTCGGCGGCGCGGACAAGTCCACCCTGTCCGCCGACCAGTTCCGCAGCCGCGAATTCGATTTCATGATCTCCAACCCGCCCTACGGCAAGAGTTGGAAGACCGATCTGGAGCGCATGGGAGGCAAGAAGGAATTCAACGACCCGCGCTTCATCGTCAGCCACGCGGGCAACGCCGAGTTCAAGCTCCTCACCCGTTCCAGCGACGGGCAGCTCATGTTCCAGGTGAACAAGCTGCAAAAGATGAAGCACAACACGCCGCTGGGCAGCCGCATCGCGCTGGTGCATAACGGCTCGGCGCTATTCACCGGCGACGCAGGCCAGGGCGAGAGCAACATCCGCCGCTGGGTGCTGGAGAACGACTGGCTCGAAGCCATCATCGCCCTGCCGCTCAACATCTTCTACAACACCGGCATCGCCACCTACATCTGGGTGCTGGCCAACAAGAAGGCCGAAGCGCGCCGTGGCAAGGTGCAGTTGATCGACGCCAGCGGCTGGTTCCAGCCGCTGCGCCGCAACCTCGGCAAGAAGAACTGCGAACTGGCTGACGCCGACATTGCCCGCATCCTCGACCTGTATCTGGGCGAGGCGCAGGAAACCGCCCAGTCCAAATGGTTCGACACCCAGGACTTCGGCTACTGGAAGATCACCGTCGAACGCCCGCTGCGCCTGAAAAGCCAGCTCTCCGACGAACGCATCGAGCCCCTGCGTTTTGCCACCGGCGACGAGGCGCTGCGCGCCGAGATCTACGCCACCCATGGCGACGCGCTCTACACCGAGTTTGCCAAGCGCAAACCGGCCATCGAGGCGTGGCTGAAAGGCGAGGACGAGAACGAAGACGACGACAGCGAAGACAGCGACAGCGGCGATGACAGTGAGGCCCCCGCAGCCCGCAAGGCCGTGCCCGCCAAGCGGCGCAAGAAGCTGCTAGACGCAACGACGTGGCAGCGCGACAAGGGGCTGATGGAAGTGGCGCAACGGGCGCAGCAGGCATTGGGCAGCGCCGTGTTCGACGACCACAATGAGTTCCGCACCCGCTTCGATGCTGCACTGAAGGCGCGGGGCGAAAAGCTCGGTGCGCCGGAGAAGAAGGCCATCTACAAGGCGGTGAGCTGGCGCGACGAAGCAGCGCCGCCGGTCATCGCCAAGCGCAGCAAGCTCAAGGCGGGCGAACACTTTGAGCCCGGCTTCGATGGTGCGTACTTGGAGACCGTGGGCAAGGATCGCTTCATGGTCGAGTACGAGCCCGACAGCGAGCTGCGCGACACCGAGCAGGTGCCATTGAAGGAACCGGGCGGCATCGACGCCTTCTTTGCCCGCGAAGTATTGCCGCACGCGCCGGACGCCTGGATCGCCACGGATAAGACCCAGATCGGCTACGAGATTTCGTTTGCCCGCTATTTCTACAAGCCCGCGCCGCTGCGCACGCTGGCAGAAATCCGCGCCGACATCCTCGCGCTGGAGCAGCAAAGCGAAGGTTTGCTGCACAAGATCGTGGGGGGCGCGTGATGGCGGTGGCGAGTCCCTATCCGAACTACCAGCCGCTTCGTTCGCGCTGGGTACCGCGTGTGCCGGAGCACTGGTCGCTGCTGCGTGCCAAAAATTTCTTGCGGGAGATTGACGATCGGTCGAAAGCCGGCGAGGAGACGCTGCTGTCAATGCGTATGCAGCGGGGCTTGGTGCCGCATAACGATGTCTCGGTAAAGCGCATCGCCCCAGAGAACCTCATTGGCTACAAGAAGGCACAACCGGACGAGCTTGTATTGAACCGGATGCAGGCGGGCAACGCCATGTTCTTCCGCAACCGCCAGCCCGGTTTAGTCAGCCCGGACTACGCCGTATTCCGCTTGCTCCGCGACGACAACCCAGAATATCTCGGCCACCTGTTCCGTTCGTGGCCAATGCGCGGGTTGTTCCGTTCGGAATCGAAGGGGCTTGGGACAGGCACTTCAGGCTTCTTGCGCCTCTACTCGGATCGCTTCACGGCGCTGGAGATTCCGCTGCCTCCGCGCCCCGAGCAAGACCAGATCGTTGCCTATCTCCGTGCACAAGATGCCCACATCGCCCGCTTCATCCAGGTCAAGCGCGATCTCATCAAGCTGCTCACCGAACAGAAGCTACGCATCATCGACCACGCCGTAACACACGGCCTAGATGCATCGGTGACGCTGAAGCCGTCCGGCATCGAATGGCTGGGTGAGGTGCCGGAGCATTGGGAAGTCGCCTTCATTAAGCACATTGCGGACGTGCGCTTCAGCGGCGTAGACAAACACTCGCACGACCACGAAACACCGGTGCGCCTGTGCAATTACACCGACGTCTACAAAAACGACCGCATCACCGGCGATATGGACTTGATGCGCGCCACAGCGACGGAGGCGGAGATCGCCCGCCTGACGCTGAAAGCGGGTGATGTCATTCTGACCAAGGATTCCGAAACACCGGACGACATTGGCGTGCCCGCGTGGGTGCCGGAGGACCTGCCCGGCGTGGTTTGCGCATATCACCTCGGCCTGCTGCGCCCCGTACCGAATCGGGTGTTGGGCGAGTTCCTGTTTCGCGCCATCGGCTCGGCGCGTACGGCGCAGCAGTTCCACGTTCTTGCCACCGGCGTCACACGCTTTGCACTTGGCAAGCACGACGTGAAAAACGCTGTCGTTGCCTTGCCGCCGGTCGAAGAACAGCAATCCATCTGTCGCTGGATCACCAATGAGTGCCAACCGCTGGACGACGCCATCGCCCGCACGGAAGAGGAAATCAAGCTGATCCGCGAGTACCGCGACCGCCTGATTGCCGATGTGGTCACCGGCCAAGTGGACGTACGCGGCTGGCAGCCTGACCCGGACGACGTGGTAGACGACGCGGCGCTGGCTGCGCTCGGCGATGACCAAGAGGATGTGACCGAAGAGGAGGATGGCGATGGCGAAGACTGATACCAGCGAGCGCTGGTTCGAGGCGCGCGTGGTACGCGGCTTGACCGGTGTGCCACAGCCCGAGTACAGCCACGCGCTGGCTCCTACGGACTTCGCCGCCACCCACAACGGCTACGTGCAGGGCAAGCCCACCGACTACAACCGCGACGTGGCGCTGGATGTGGCGCAGTTGCTGGCCTTCTTGCAGGCCACCCAGCCCAAGGCGGTGGAGACACTGGAGCTGGCGGCGGACGGCATTAAGCGCACCCAATTCCTGCACCGGCTACAGGGCGAGATCACCAAGCGTGGCGTTGTGGACGTGCTGCGCAAGGGAGTTAGCCACGGACCGGTACACGTCGATCTGTACAAGCTGCTGCCCACGCCGGGCAACGCTGCCGCAGCGGATGCCTTCGGCAAGAACATTTTTAGCGTCACCCGGCAGGTGCGCTACAGCAACGATTCCGGCAACGAACTGGACTTGGCGATCTTCATCAATGGCCTGCCGGTGCTGACCTTCGAGCTGAAGAACTCGCTGACCAAGCAGACCCTTGCCGACGCCATCGTCCAATACCAGACCACGCGCAGCCCGCAGGAGCTGCTGTTCCAGCTGGGTCGTTGCGTCGCGCACGTCGCGGTCGATGACGCGGAGGCCGCGTTCTGCACCGAGCTCAAGGGGAAGGCATCGTGGTTCCTGCCATTCAACCAGGGCTGGAACAGCGGTGCAGGCAATCCGCCCAACCCGGATGGTCTGAAGACCGATTACCTGTGGAAGCAGGTGCTGAACCGCGAGTCGCTGGCCAACATCATCGAGAGTTACGCGCAGGTGGTGGAGGAGGAAGAAGCAGACGCCAGCGGCAAGAAACGCAAGAAGCGCAAGCAGATCTTCCCGCGCTTCCATCAGTTGCGCACGGTGCGTGCCCTGCTGCGCCGTGCCCATACCGATGGGGTGGGCAAACGTTATCTGATCCAGCATTCGGCAGGCAGCGGCAAGAGCAACACCATTGCCTGGCTGGCGCACCAGTTGGTGGAATTGCGCCGCAAGGACGACCCGATGACGGCGCAGTTTGACTCCATCGTCGTCATCACTGACCGGCGCGCGCTGGACACGCAGATCGCCCGCACCATCAAGGGTTACGACCACGTCGCGGCAATTTTCGGCCACTCCGACAACGCGCAGGAGCTGCGCGAGTACCTGCGCCGGGGCAAGAAGATCATCGTCACCACGGTGCAGAAATTCCCGTTCATCCTCGATGAGCTGGGCGACCTCTCCGGCAAGAGCTTCGCGCTTTTGATCGACGAGGCGCATTCCAGCCAAGGCGGCAAGACCACGGCGCGGATGCACGAAGCCCTCGGCGGCAAGGTGGCCGAGGAGGAGTTCGAGGAGGACAGCACGCAGGATGCGGTGAACGCGGAAATCGAGAAGCGCATCGCCTCGCGCAAGCTGCTCGCCAACGCGAGCTACTTCGCCTTCACTGCCACGCCCAAGAACAAGACGCTGGAGTTGTTCGGTGAGAAGACTCTGGTCGGCGACAAGGTGCAGTTCCGCTCGCCCGAAGAACTGACCTACACCACCAAGCAGGCCATCCAGGAGAAGTTCATCCTCGACGTGGTGGAGAACTACACCCCCTACGACAGCTTCTACCAAGTGGCCAAGACGGTGGCGGACGACCCGGAATTCGACAAGGTGAAGGCGCTGAAGAAAATCCGCCACTACGTCGAATCGCACGACAAGGCCATCCGCCGCAAGGCCGAGATCATGGTCGATCACTTCATCGCACAGGTCGCGGGCAAGCAGAAGATCGGCGGCAAGGCGCGGGCGATGATCGTGTGCAACGGCATCGCGCGGGCCATCGACTACTGGCGCGAGGTGTCGGACTACCTCACGCAGATCAAGAGCCCGTACAAGGCCATCGTGGCGTACTCGGGCGACTTCGAGATCGGTGGCCAGAAAAAGACCGAGGCCGATCTGAACGGGTTTCCGAGCAAGGACATTCCGGCCAACCTCAAGCAAGACCCGTATCGCTTCCTGATCGTCGCCAACAAGTTCGTCACCGGCTTCGATGAGCCCTTGCTGCACACGATGTACGTGGACAAGCCGTTGGCGGGCGTGCTGGCAGTGCAGACCCTGTCACGCCTGAACCGCGCGCATCCGCAGAAGCACGACACCTTTGTGCTCGACTTCGCCGACAACGCCGAGGCGGTGAAGGCGGCGTTCCAGGACTACTACCGCGCGACCATCCAGACCGGCGAAACCGACGCCAACAAACTGCACGACCTGAAGGCCGAACTCGACGGGCAGCAGGTGTACAGCTGGCAACAGGTGGAAGACTTGGTGGCGCTGTACTTGAGCGGCGCAGACCGGGACAAACTCGACCCCATCCTCGATGCTTGCGTGGTCGAATACACCGACAAGCTCGGCGAGGACGATCAGGTCAAGTTCAAGGGGAAGGCGAAGGCCTTCGTGCGCAGTTACGGTTTCCTCGCCGCGATCCTGAGCTACGGCCACCCGACGTGGGAGAAGCTGTCGATCTTCCTGAACTTCCTCATTCCCAAATTGCCCGCGCCCAAGGAGGAAGACCTATCCAAGGGGGTGCTGGAGACTATCGACATGGACAGCTACCGTGTGGAGGCCAAAGCGGCGCTGAAGATGGCGATGGCCGACGCCGACGCCACGGTCGAGCCAGTACCGCCGGGCGGCGGTGGCGGCAAGGGCGAGGCAGACATCGACAAACTCTCCGCGATCATCAAGACCTTCAACGACCTATTCGGCAACATCGAGTGGAAGGACGAGGACAAGATCCGCAAGGTCATCGCCGAGGAGATCCCGGCGCGAGTGGCGCAGGACAAGGCTTACCAGAATGCGCAGGCGAACTCCGACAAGCAGAACGCCAAGTTGGAGCACGATAAGGCGCTCAACCGCGTGGTGCTGGAGCTGCTGTCCGACCACACCGAACTGTTCAAGCAGTTCAGCGACAACCCCAACTTCAAGCGCTGGCTGACGGACACCGTTTTCGATGCGACCTATCAGCAGGGGACGGTTCCGCCGAAGGCTCCGCCACAGGCTGGAGCGTCAGCATGAGAACGAATTGGTGCGGGAGTACGTGATGGCCGGTGCATCGCCACAGGATCAAGCCAAGATTTCTGCCCTTTGCAGAGAGGCCGAGCGACTGGAAGAAGACGCCCTGTATTCGAGCAAGGGGCATTTCAATGCCGAAGACACATGGGTTCGGCGCAACTACTGGCTCGGTGTGCCAGCGACCGCACTTGGTGCGATTGCAGGTGCCGCTCTGATTAAAAGCCAACCCGAGTGGGCCAGTGCCTTCACCTTGCTGGCTTCGCTGCTGACGGGGTTGATGACCTTTCTCAAGCCCAACGAGCGCGCTGCAATGCACCGGGCAGCTGCCGGACAGTTCTTGGCTCTTCGGAATGAAGCCCGTTTTTTTCGCGAGATCGAATTGCTTGAGACCGATCGGCTGGGAGAGCTTCCTGAGAGATTGAAGGCACTTTCCTCTGCACGAAATGAGCTGAACCAGAAGAGCCCGAGCATTCCACGGCGCGCATTTGTGGCCGCACGCAAAGGCATAGAAGAAGGCGAAGCCACCCACAAAGTGGACAAGGAGAAATGACAGGATGTCGGTATTGAGTTTTCTGACGGACACGGCCAGCAGTGCCGTGCTCTCCACAACTGAGCAGTCGTCGATCACGACTTCGATCATCACACTTCAATCGCGGATGGCGCTGCACTTTGACAGCGGCGTAATTGCGCAGCATTTCCGATTCGGCTCTTCAACGCGAGGCACGATCCTGCCGCGCTCAATGGACGAACAGTCCGATATTGATTACATGGTGGTCTTCAGCGATGGCAGCGCCACGCCGCAGACTTACCTGAATAGGTTGAAGACTTTTGTCGAAAAACGGTACGGCTCATCGGAAATCTATCAGTCCAGCCCGACCATTGTTCTCGAGTTGAACCACATCAAGTTCGATCTGGTGCCCGCGACAAAAACGTGGCTCGGCGAGCTTCAGATTCCCAACGGGTCAGGCGGTTGGATGACCACGAATCCGAACGACTTCAACGCCACTCTTGAAGCAAAGAACAAGGACAACAACTCTTTGATCAAGCCAACTATTCGTCTGATGAAATATTGGAATGCGGCCAGCGGATTTCCATTCGATTCATTTGCGATGGAGAAGTGGATTTGTGGTCAGGGCTTTTGGTTCCAGTCGAATCAAAAGGACTACCTGTTTTCGGTAATCGACAATCTGAGCACCGACTCGTCTTACTCGCAACGAGTCAATAATGAAATCACGCGTGCAAAAACTATTGTGGCCAAGGTCAGGCAATGCGAGAAAGACCAGATGCCGGTAACGGCTGAGAATGAGGTCAAGAAGTTGTTCAGGCTCTGAGGGGGTATTGAAATGGCATTAAATCTCGCAAAGGCCGTCATCGGCTACCTGAAGGAACGCCCCGAGGAAAAATTCACTGCTCGGCAAATTGCAGAATGGGTATTTGCCACCTATCCGGATGAGTGCCAGGAAAAGCGGGCCAACAGCCGTGGGGACTACATCAAGTCTGATGCGGATCTGGTGCAGCAGCTCGTCGCAGAAATCAGTTCGCAGCGCCCGCGCATGCAAACGAAGCACCCAGAGCTGAAAACGACAGAGGGACGGCCGCGCAAGTACTACTACTCGGAGCGCTCGGACAGCGCCGAAGTGGCGGCGGTGGAAAGCGAAGGTACGTCGGCGGCTGCAGATGCCAGTGCGTTAAAGATTGACGAACACGCGCTGTACCCATTGTTGTCGCAATACCTGTGGGAGGAGTTCGGCGTCTTCTCCAAACGCATCGACGAGAAGCGCTCGTCGAACAAGCGCGGCCCCAACGGCAACCGCTGGCTGTACCCGGACGTCGTCGGAATGGAGGATTTGGGCAAGGAGTGGCACCGGGAGGTGCGCGACTGTGTGACGCAGTATTCCGACAAGCGCACCAAGTTGTGGTCGTTCGAGGTCAAGTTGCTGATCAACCGTTCGAACGTGCGCGAGTGCTTTTTCCAGGCGGTGTCGAATTCGTCGTGGGCCAATTTCGGCTATCTGGTTGCGGCAGAACTTGGCGGTACTGACACGCTGAAGGAACTGCGGATGCTGTTCGCCGCCCACGGCATCGGCTTCATCAAGCTGGACGTGGACAACCCTGCCGACAGTCAGGTGCTGATTCCGGCGCGCGAGCGAGACGAGATCGATTGGGACATGGCCAATCGGTTGGCCACGGAGAACCGGGATTTTCTGGAATACGTGAAGCTGGTCAAGCAGTTCTACCAGACCGGCGAGGCGCGCCCGGCGGACTGGGATGTTCCCGAGACGGGGGACTGACGGTTTATTCCAGATGGCCGATCACGTCGAGGCGTTCATCGCCACGCTGAAACGCCCCGAACCAGCCATCGCGCGAGTCGGCGCGCGTGCGGCTCACCAGCAACGTGAACCCCTCGCAGCCGCGCCCCTTGGCGGTGGCGAAGTCGGTGGTGTCGAATTTGGCCTCGCGCACCAGCGTCGTGGCCACCGACTTCATGGCCGATTCGAACAGGTCGAGCAGATGTTCTTGCAGGCTGGCGTCGATGTTGCGCGAGGTCACGTCGTCAATGACGGCGTGCTTGAATCGGTTACTCATGGTCAATGCTCCGTGGTGGGTACGGATGTCATGAACGCGCTGTTCGGGCTGAAAGCCAAGCGCATTCGGGATGGAACGATCAGATGTTGCGAAGTCGTCAAGCGCTGACTACTTGGTGGTGGATGCCATCTCGCTGACCCAAGCCTGCAACGCCCTCAGTTGCTCGGCGTTTTCGTGGCAGGTTTGGTAGTTGGCGGCAAGGGTTCCGGCGACGGCAGAGAGCGCAATGCCTGCGGCGGCCGCATCAGCATCTCGGGCGGGCTCGGGCAGGTCACCTGCGGCGGCAGCGTCGTGCAGGCGCACAAAGCCACGGTTGATAGTGCAAGCAGCATCGGCTTGAACGGGCACATAGACGGGAACCTCCTTGATGATGGTGTCGCCCTTCTCGCGGACGACGCGGACGCGGTCGACGTACTGCGTAACGACCTTGACGGTGGCTTGCGCCTGCCGTTCGCGGACGGCGGCGGCTTGCAGGGCTTGTTGCTGGATGGCGGCATCCCATTGCGCTTGAACGTGGCTCGCACCCTTGATCCAGCCGAAGCCGACCAGGGCGACGCTGAGCGCCGCGAGGGTCAGCAGCCGGTACGGCCACGGAATCAAGTTCATGGCGCTTCTCCGACGCACTGGCGGTATTCGGACTGCCGACGCGTGGCCAGCCCGCCGCACAGGCGTACATTGGCAGGCAGCGCGCAGTCCTTGCCCTGGAAGAAGCGCCAGCGCAGCAGCTCGGAACAGGCTCCGGCGTAGTCCTCGGCGTTGAGTTTCCTCACCAGCGTGGATTGGCAGAACGCGCGGCTGCCGACGTTGTAGGAGAAACTCACCAGCGCGTCGTACTCGTGCTGGGCCAGCGGCACGGTCACGCACGTTTTCAATGCGCCCTCGAACTGCTGCACGTCGGTGAGCGCGCGGGCCAGCGCCTTCGGCGGCGTGGTGGTGTCGCCCAGCTTCACGTCCGTGGTGGTGCCGAAGCCGATGGTCGGCACATCACCCTTGACCGGGATCACTGCGCGGTCGGTGTAGCCCTCGTGCAGCACGATGCCGACCAGGGCGGCGGCAGACAGCGTCAGCGCGGTCACGGTGCGTCGTTGCGGTGGCCGGATCATCGGTGCATCTCCGGCTGCGCCACGATGCGGGCCACGGTCGCACCGATGCTGGCGGCGAAGGCCAGCAGCACGAATGCGCCACGCGGCAGCACATCCCCGAACAGCGGCACCACCACTTCCGCCGCCGTGAAGGCAGCGGCCAGCAGCGAAAAGCGAATGCTCCAGGCCCGTCGCATTACGCGCCGCCAGTCGTCCAAAAGGCAGATCTTCGGCTTGGCGGTCATTGCACGCCTCCCATCAACTTCAACTTGATGGCGGCCCCCACCAGCAGCGCGGCCAGAATGCCGGTGGTCACGACCTTGATGGTGGTCTGCCACGCCGTGCGGCGGGCATCGCGCCACGCTTCCAGCAAATCGCGCAGTTCGCGGATGTCCTTAGCGGCACTGCCGTTCTCCAGCCCGATATGGGCAAGGCAGCGCTCGGCTCCGCGTTCGGCGGCACGGTCGAGCAGTTCGTCGAAGTCCTCGCGTCGCAAGAGGAGCATGTTCTCGATGAGCGCAGGCTGTTGGTGTTCGGGTTCGGTCATTGCGGTCTCCAGAAATACGAAACCCGCCTCGTGGGCGGGTTCAGGGGTTGATCGGAAAGTTGGGTTTCAGATTTCGATGATTTCCAGCGTCAGGCTGGGCGCGACGCCTTCGATGACGTCGTCGCGCACGAACACCTTCTGGCCGATGGGGGCGCTGCCGCGTGCGCGGATCAAGCCGCCGCCAGGCAAGGCGACGGTCACGACGCCGGAGCCGACGCCCACCACCGTGCCCGCCTGCAATGGCGGATCAGGGATAAGTTGGCGGAACTGCTCGTAGAGGTTATGCATGGCTCTGCACTCCCAAGGTCTGCCAGACCTCCGGCATTCCTGCCTCGACTTGCGTCGAGCGCACGATGCCCAGCCTCGTCACGCTGCCGTCCTGGTACTCGACGAACGCACCCGGCTCGATGATCCCTGTCTCGGCCAGCACCGGCAGTCGCAGACTCACCTCGATCTGTTGCCCGGTATCGGCCAGAACCGAGATGCCCCGCTGGCGCGCTGCAGCGGCTTCGGTGATCAGCGCATCGACCACCATCGGGGCCAGCACATCCCCGGCAGTCCCAGCCCGGCTCACTTGCCCAAGCACACCGACATCCTGGCCGGACACGAACACGCGGTTGTAGCCGGGCTTCTCTACCCAGCGCAGCGACTCGCGGGCCACCGCATCGACGGGCAGCACGAAGTCTGGCGTGACGGTGTTCCACTCCCACGGCGCGACCGGATACCGGTGGCGCACGCGGATGCTCTGGTCAGACGGGTGCGGGATCAGGTACCCCCCGGCCGCACTGGCAATGGCGACCAGGGCTTCCATCCACGTGCCCTGCTGGGTGAATACCCCGGCAGGGACGTTCCAGTCCGTCAGGCCCCAATCGATGCTCCAGCCCAACGGGATGCCGTTGAGCGTAAGGGCATCGTCCATCAACTGCCGCGCCGTGCGCGCCTGCGGTTGCTGAAAGTTCATCACCGGCGCGTAGGGCGCGGCCAGCACTGCGTTACGCCCTCTTCCTGAGATGCGGATGCTCGCGTCGCCGAACACCCGTTCGCGGCTGATGCTCTCGGCCAGTACGCGGAACTGCGTGCCGTTGACGCTGGCCACCAGTTCGACCGGGCCACCGTTGCCGCCGGGGGCGACGAGGCTTGTAGCGGCGGCGGGCAGCAGCGCATCGAAGCCCCACGTCCAGGAGGCGGCGTCGAGCGACAGCGAGAGGTTGAACACCGGCACCGGCAATCCATCGGGAAGCCGGTGCAGCGTCACGTTGTTGATCACGAAATACACCCTCCGAACGGGAACGACCACCGGCTCCCCATCGGGAGGTGGCGGGTCGATGTGGTTTTCACAAACGAACAGCAAGTGGCTGTCCGCAGGGGCCAATGTCGCGAACAGCAGGTGGGTGCTCGGCGTGTAGCAAGGTTGTGGCGCGGGCGGCTCTGGGATCACCCAGAAGCTGATCCCAGGTGGTGGCGGCACGGCATCCTGATACCGGCCACGCCAACCCCACACGAAGGCACTCGCGCTCTGAAAATCACTCCCTTGGCGCTGGGTGAGCTGCCGCGCGGTTTGCCAAAGGCTCACCCGTCCCGCGCGCTTGGTGCGGTCGCCGTCTTGATGACGAAACCTCGTCGCATCGCGCAGGCGAGACGCGTTCTGAAACAAGCTCAGTCGAGCCAATTCGAGATACGTGCCATCCTGATGCGCGAACCACGTCAAGTCGTGGAAGGGCCGAGCCTGTTGCTGGCCCGTTCGATGCTGCGTAGGCAGCGAGGCCAAGACCGGGGGTAACCGATGATCGACGCCTTGAGGCGCGGCAATCGTGCGCCGCCAGAACGTCTTCCAGCCTGCGGGCGTTGCAGCCGCATCCTGCTGGCCCTGCTTCGCGCCGTCCTCCGTCTGCTTCGCCACCTGCCAGAGGTGCGAAGTCCGACCCACCGTGGGACGCTGCGTGTGCGACTCGTACCTGACCTCTCCGGTGAACACGATGCCGGGCAGGTTTGCGCCAGCACCAGCCTCCACATTCAAGGGCACGCTCGGGCGCAAGACCAGTGACTGCACCGTCAGGCCCGGGAGCTGGGCTAACAACTCGGCCCGTGCCGGTGGGATGAACTTGATCGTGACGACCGGCAGCGGCAGTGTGGCCCACAACGTCACATCGTCGCGCGGGGCGATGTAGTTGGCCCCGAACACCAAATTGGCGTCGGTGGCAGCGGGTTGATCGAAGAGCAGATCGACCAAGGGCGGACCGACGACTACGGTGACGGCGGGCGCGGGCAACGTGGCGACCAAGGTCACCTCGTTGGTCACGGCAGGCACGGCTTACCCCAGGATGGCCGACACCATCCGGGCGTCACCGCCCAGATAGAGGTTGGTGCTGGCCAGTTTCACATCGCCATCGCCGTCGGTACCGCTGCAATCCAGATCCAAAGCCGTGACTTCGTTGCCGTTGACCAGCCGCGCCCACGTGGCGATGCCGGTGCTGGTGATCAAGCCGTCCTCCTGTTGCGTCAGGGTGAGGAGTCCCCCCGCAATCGTGCCTGCGGGCTTGGTGAGCCTGATCTCGACCAGCATCGCGCTCGCGGGCGTCGTCGCCGGGGTGGCGGGACGCGTACCGCCGTAAATGCGCAGGCGCGCCGGGTTGGTGCCTGCGTCGAGGAAGGCCAAGGTGCCTGCCAGCCGCGCCTCGTTGTGTTCGACAGTGATGGCAACGGTCACGGCATCATCTCCGGGCGTAGGTTGTCCGCGATCACGGCGCGGTACATCTGCTTGTGGTCGTAGCTGACCACCGTGTATCGCTGCGCCGGGTCCAGTAGTTCGAATTGGTAGTTGCCTCCGGTGTCTGACCAGGTTTCGGCGACCAGGACGCGGGTGTTCTCGCTGATGAGCTGCACCCGCCGCGCCAGCGGTTGGTCGGGTTGTCCCTTCTCCTTGACCGTTCCGACGATGAATCCGTGGCCGCTGAAGTGGATGTTCTTGCGACCGTTCGGAATCGAATGGAATTGCCAGTCGTAGCCACCACCTCGGTTCCAGTGATTGCTCGACGGGCTGTTGAGGCGCGACAAGTCGACCTGGGCATTGACACCGATGTTGGCGGCGGGATTGGGCGGCACCGAGGTCGAGCCCCCGGCCAGGGGCAGGAGATCGTCGTCGGCGTTCACGCCCACCGTCGTCGGAAAAGCGGGCAAACCGGACGGGGTGTCTCCTGCGATAGCGTGGACGCGTGCCGTGGCTCCGTATAGAAAGACGCCAGGAATCAGCTTGCCCCGGTAGGCGGCATCGCCAACCTGGAACATCAGCACGCCATCCGCTTTGAACTGGATCAACCGCGCCCAGGGCACGCCGTTGGCATCCAAGGCACCGACGATGACCTCGCAGCGCAGGGTCGACCGCTGGCCGACGTTGAAGGTCGGAGCCACGTCGGCCAACCCAGCAATAGGTCTCGCCCCATCATTCACCCCACCTGTCACCCCGGCCCCGTCACCGAAACCACTGTTCCAGCGGGAAACGCTCCAACCGCCATCGAGATGGGCGAACCGGTAGCCCTCGGAACCATTGCCGGTCGTCATCCACAGCCCGATGTGCTTGCGGGCGCTTGGGTCGGTCAGCAACTCGATGTCGGCTTCGAACCAGAAATCGCCGTGGGCGGCTTCATTGAAGCGCAGGATGGACTGGCTGTTGGGAGCCGAGATGTCGATGGATTGCTGCGCACTGTTGTGCGTCGCGGACATTCCGCCAAGGACTGCGGTGTAGCCAGTGGCAGGCGCAGTGGCGAAGGACTCGCTCAGCGGGTAGCTCATGGCTTACCTCCACGGCCCGGTGATGTCGAACGCGATCTGCGCGCCTTCGGTTTCCGAGCTGTACTGCGTCCTGACCAACAGGAACCTTCTGCCTTCCTGGCCGACGACGTTGTCGACGATGGTCTGGTCGCTGTACGGACGATCCTGGGGCATCCACAGCATTCCAGGCAGGATGCCGCGCATGTGGCCATCCTCCTGCCGCACGTAGGTGGGCAGCAGCCACAAGCTGTAGTCGGCTCCGTTCGGGAACGGCGTCGGGCCCCGGCCACAGATCTGCTGGCCGTTGTTCGTGTTCAGGGACGTGAGCCCAAACCGCACCGGGTTGCCGAGTTGGGTGTGGTTGCGCAGCAGCACCTTGCCCGTGAAGTCCAGGGACGAAACCAGCCCGTAGCCGCTGAACTGGCCGGGATAGCTCCAGTAGTTGCTCATCCCCGAGTAGTTGTCATCGGCAGCCAGCACCGTGGCGTAGTTGTCACCCGGCTTGAAGCTGATGAGGTCGCCAAAGCAGTAGCTGTTGCGGCCATACCAGCCGTAGCCCGCTGCGTTGGTGCAGAACAGGAAGAACAGGCGGTCGTCACCGATCAGCACCCAGTTGCGCCCACCGCCGCCGCTGTCGCCATTGCTCTCGTACTGGGGGCCGCGCGCGTGGAACCACTTGTACCAACCCCACTGGCTGGCGGTGACCTGTTTCCAGTTCTGCGTCGGGTTGTTCGGGTCATAGGGAGCCTGCGCGCCGACGATGGTGTCGATGTCCGACAGGTCTTCGACGATGCCGACGTTGGCCCACTTGGCCCAGCCCGTCGTGTAGTTGGGCGTCTTGAGGCTGTTGTCGATCAGCAGAATGTTTTGCGGGGACTGCGGGTTCTTGCTGCGGTAGGCGGCCTTGTGAGTCGACGAGAACGGCTTCTCCCACCCCAGCGGGGCGACCTTGGCCGAGAGACTCGTCGCCGTCGTGGCGGGTGAGACGGGCGTGCCGGTCACCGCATAGGTGAACGTGGTCATCGTCGCCGTCAGCACACGGAACTGTCCGTTGTACTCAGTCTGCTCAGCGCCAGCGATCTCGACCACTTGAAATGGCCGATAGGCGTGGCCCGAGGAAATGGTCGCCGTGGCGATGCCGTCGGCGAAGGTCAACGTGTCGATGGCCTTCAGGGCGAAGCCGTTGATCAGGCACGCATCGAGCATCGTCACCAGATCGCCCCAGTTGTTGGCGATCTGGGGCGCGCCGGTCATGCCGCTGGTGAAGTATTTGACGCTCAGGTCGGTCATAGGAATTCCTGCGAGAAGGGTTCAAAGATCAGGGGGCACCCACACCATCAGGGCGTGTCTACGTCGCCGCGAATCAGCAACGTGAAGTGGTCGTCGGGCACGGATTCGGGCCCCTGCTGGACGGTGCGCACCACCCACACCGGGAACTGGCTGCCGATGGTGTTGAAGCGCAGCACGTTGCCGGTGGCCCAGCCGTTGCCCCAGCCAAGCGCGGGCAGACGGAAGTACGGCACGCCGGTCGCCGGGTTGTTGGGGGCGCAGTCGGCGCTGGTGTTGCCGGTGGCGATCACGCCGACGTTCTCGCCGATGACCTCGAACGAGGTGCTGTTGGTCATCCGCACCACCCAGCGCTCGGTGAGCGCCCCGCGATTGGTGACCGTGATCGGGTACTGGGTGTGGTTGAAGGTGGCGGTGGCAGCGCTGCCAACGAGTTCATCCGACCAGCTGCCGTTCCAGGTGCTCTGATCGAACACGAGGTTCACGCGGGCGAACAGGTCACCGGCCACCAGCGCACTGGAGACGAAACTGCCGGAGACCGGATCGCCGGGACTAGCCAGCGGATAGGCGTGCGTCAGCGGGCGCGTGAAGCTGATCTCGCCGTTGATCTGTACGTCGCGCACCACGGCCATGTCCTCGATGCGGTGCTCGATGGTCACGGGCTGGCTGTAGCCGGTCACGTCGGTGAAGGTGACCGTGCCTGCTTCCAGATCGGTGACGTAGCCGGTGTGGATCACCACGCCGTCGTTGCCAACCACGCGCACGCGCGACAGACGCACGCGGGCACAGTCGATGGTCTGGCCGTTGCTTACCGACGCGGTGATGCGCCCGGTGTGGCCGACGACGGCGAAGCCGCCCGGACGGAAGATCGGCACTCGCCCGTCGCTGGGCAGGCGCACCGGGTCGATACCCAGCAGCGCCGCGTCCAGGGGCAGATAGCTGTAGGCCACGGCGCTGTAGCGCAGGCTGGATGCCGCCACTGGCTCGGGCCGGAAGATCTTGGCATCCGGTCGCACGTTCTCGGCGTCGAACCACGGCTCGCTCTCGTTGCCCGCCGCCGTGACCACGGTGCCAAAGCGCACGCGCACGAGGCCGGTGTCGTAGTCGACATTGCCGCTAACGCCGGACGCGCTGATCGCGCCGTCGATGCCTGCCGTCACGGTCTGCGTGCCACCCACGGCACGGGCGAACTGGATGGACAGCGATCCCGGGCGCAGCGGCGCGGCACCGGTGCGGAACACGTACTCGCTGGAGATGTTCTCGCCGACCGTGGTCACGCAGCTGGCGCGCGTGATGCTGTTGGTCGCGCCCGCCGACCACGATATGAGGGTCACCGCGCCCGAGAGATAGTTGATGCTGCCGCGCGTGACCCAGCCGCTGGGCGTGAATTCACGGAGCGTTCCCTGACCGTTGTCGCCCCAGGGCTGGCTGCCCGCAATGGCCAGCAATACCGTTCCGGTCACCACCTGCGCGTTGACGCCGGGCACCAGCCGAAACGACGGGCTGAACGCGAACGTCTCGCTGTGGTTGCTGGTCGAGCCCGCGCTGTTGTAGCGCAGCTTGACGTAGCCGGACTCGTCGTTCGGGTACATCGACGGCGCGTCCACGTAGCTGATGCCGCCGTAGTTGAGGCGGAACATCTGGCCCACGCCCGATGCCCAGCCAAGGCGCTGCGCCCCGTAGACAGGACTTGGAATCTTTACAGTGACGTCGGGCTGGAACTGCACCGCCCCGGTGGCGTAGTTGACGCTACCGATGACTTGACCTGCGCGCAGCACATTGCCCGCACCATCGTCGCGGGCGTATTGCGTGGGATCGACCCCGTTCCACAGGCCTAGCCCCATCGCCTGAATCTGCTGCAGCGTGTAGACCCCGAGTACGGCGGTGTCCGTCAGGGTGTTCCACTCGATCTCCAATGAACCCGGCTCGATGGAGCCAAGGGTTGCAGTCACGGGCACCTTGCCCTGGCCGTCCCGCGAGGGGTGCGCGAAGCTGTCTTCCTGCTTGGGGCCCGCAACGTAGTCCACCGTCAGCAGCGCGCCGACCGGCGGCAAGACGTTCGGTGCGAAGCTCAAGAGGTTCTGCGCGACGTTCAGGTTGCCGGTGGCGGCCCCACTGAGCGTGCCGGAGGTGGCGGCGGACGCCGTGCGCGTGCCGGTGCCGCTCTCGTGCGGCCAGGTGATGGTGAGCGTCCCCGGCTGAACGCTTTTGCCTTCGGGCGGGGCAAGCTGCAAGGCCTGCGACGCCTTCAGGGCGGCGGTTGGCTGCTGCGTTTCCTGGGTCGGCACGTTCCACGTCAGGATCAGCGATGAGCCCACGTCGGGCAGTGCCCCCAAGGTCACGACGAATGCCCCGGTGTTCTTGTTGAAAGTACCCGCGCCGTAGCTGGCATCCAGCCCTTTGAGGGAGCCATTGCCGCCATCCGAAAGCACGTACCAACGGCCCTGCGCCATGTAGCTGATGGCAAGCGTGGCGGGTTGCGGCACCGGGTTCACGGAGCCGACGTAGGACTGGCTGCGCGATTCCGGCGTGACCGCGATCTCCGCGCTTTGCGGCGCGCGCTGCAGTTGTGCAGCAGGTGTGTAGGTGATGGCCTTGCTGTTGGACATCGAGCCGGAGTTCAGGCTCAGAATGCCGTTGGCGTAATCGATGGTGCCCAGCGTGCCGCTGGCGGTCTTGAGCAGGCCCGCGTCGTCGAAGATCGTGACGCCGTCGGTGACGATGGACAGCGATCCGGGCAGGCAGCCGCCCGGCAGGTTGAATTTGATGCTGGTGTTCCAGGCATGGCTGGCCGTGTAGCTCACGGGTGCAGCGCCCGGTACCGGCAAACCTGCTGCGGCGTAGGGGGGCACGAAGGAGATCGGCGTCTCGGTCTGGGCGCTGGGCACGAGCTGCGTGTAGATGGACGCGCCCTTGATGGTGAAGTCGCCCACATTGGCAGCCTGCGTCAGCGGCACGACACCGACGTAGGTGCCCGCGTCGGCCACCACCGTGTCGCGAGTTTTCGTGCTGTTGGTTGCCCGCGTGAACGTTCGGCTGGCGGGCGAGCCCGTGAAGTCGAAGCGCAGCGCGTCGCTGATGGCGACGGTGACGACCGCCGCCTTGTAGTCCTGGTCGGTGTTGTAGGTGAGGCTGCGCTCGACCACCGACACGGCGGTGGCGCGGATGTACTGCTCCTTCTGCGTGGGCAGACCTTCGTTCTCGATCAGGACGAGGGTCTGGCCGACGTTGGGCACGGCATCGCTGAGGCGCTGGAAGAGCTGGATCACCCGCTGGCCCGCAATGTGGTTCTCGAACAGGTAGCCCGCCCACTCCGGCCCTTTGTTGAGGTAGGCCTCGATGCGGGTCTGCGCCTGCTCACGGGTGTCGAAGGTCTTGCGGGTGGAAAACAGCGTGACGCTGACGCGCTCGTCCTGCGGCGGCTCGGCCACGATGACGTTGGCCCCGAAGTAGGTGTCGGTGTCATCCGTGGCCACTTGCACGAAGCTCTTGCGCAAGTTGACACGGCCTCCGGCGCGATCCAGCTCGGAGATGTCGGGGAAGATGGCGTTCGATACGCCATCGGCAATCACGAGGCCCGTGGGCGCGCCGCCGCCTTCGGGCACGTCCGCCATCACGGCGGACTTGAGCAGCTTCACGTCGCCAGATTGAATCGGCATCAGGCAATCTCCAGGAATCGAAGGGTCAGGCGGTAGAAGTCGTTGCCGGATCGCGCCGGGATGCCCAGCACAGGTTCGGCCTCGATGGCGGTTTCCGCGTGGCGGAAGGCGACCGTGAAGACACGGCCATCAGCGAAAGTGAGTTCGAAGCGGCCTGTGCTGCCGCCCACCGGAATCGCCGCCCACGCGCGCAACTGCTCGACGGCGGCACGCGTCACCCAGGCCATATCGGGTGCTCCCACTAGGGTGATCGGCCGACCTGCCTGCCGGGTGGCCGACTGGATCAGCAAGGCACCGGTGATCAGGTAGGACGCATTGGCGACCGCAGGCGACCACGCGTGCTCGTCGCTCCAGAGCAAGTCGTCCGGCAATGGCAGAGCCACCCCGGTGTCGAGGTTCTTCAGTTGCATCGGGAAACCCTCAGGCAGAGAAACAGGAGCGCACGGTCAGGCCGTGCGGGCGCGGGCGGCGTCCAGCAGTTGCAGCAGTCGCGCTTCGTCGCGCGCATCGACGGTGGCGTTGACCTTCTGTTGCCCCGAGGACAGTTCCACGCGCACGGTGCGGGTGGGCGTGCTTTCGGACAACGAGGGACGTGGCAGGCTGCGGCTTGCGGGCTGCACCAGACCGCCCGAGGCAAAGCCCTGGATGCCCGCCAGCGCACGCCCGGCCAGTGCCTGCGCCGGAGCGCTCAGATTGTTGATGGCTTCGAAGAAGCCCGCGCCGTAGCGGGCGACTGCCTGCCGGTTCACGACGAACTCGCCCGGGGTGAGCATCGCCGGGACGGTGTCGGATTTCGCCAAGCCACCGCGCCGGTAAAACTCGCCCTGGTTTTGCTCCATGTAGTCGATCAGCTCGCGCTCCAGGTCTTTACCCCAGAGCAGCGGCTGGGCCATCGCCTGCCGCCACGTCTGCTTGATGCGTTCGAGGTTCTGGCGCTCGTTGCCGGTCAGCGTCTTGCGGCCGATGAAGTCTTCCAGCGTGCGGCGATCCTGCTGCGCCTGCTTGCCGTAGTTGTCCATCGTCTTGCTGCGCATATCCAGACTGACCGATGCGCCGTAGTTCCACTGCAGCCAGCTCGTGTACTCGTTCATCCCCTGCAGGCCCAGGTCGATCATCTTGAGCGCCTCGAACGCTTCGCGGTTCTTCTTGGGCCTGCTCGGCTTGTCGTTGGGATCGGAGCCTGTGGAGCCGGTACCGCCCAACGAGGCAACGCGCCCACCGACCGCGAAGTGGGCGACGCCATTGGCCAGACGCGAGAGCGCGCCGCTGCCGTACTTCTGCACCGCCGCCTTGCGGATCACGAAGGCCCCGGCATCCAGGGTGCGCGGCACGGTGTCGTGGTGGCCGGAGCCGGGCACCGAGCCACCGCTCATCCGGGGAAAGGCCGGAGCCACCGCACCGCCGTCGGCAAACCGCCGCACGCCACCCACCAGACCGCCAGTGGCATTGGTTTCCACCTTGGTCACGTAGATGGTGTGGGTGCTGGAAGTGTTGCGCCCGTTGAGGCTGTCGATTTCCGCGCGTACCGCACCGACGTTGCTGGCCACCTGATGCTGCGACTCGGTCTGGATGCGATCCAGCGCCTTGATCATCCCCTCGACATTGGTGATAGCCGCCTGCGCCTTCTCGGTCGCCACCTTCAGCTCGAACTGCGCGTTTTGGTCGGCGTAGGTCTTGAGCTTATCCAGTGCCTCCTTAGCCTTGGACACATCGGCATCGACCGGCAGCGTCTTGCCTTCCTTGAGCAACTGCTCGTATTCCTTGAGCTTCTTCTCCGCTTCCTGCAGATCAGCCTGGATCTGGAGCAGGTATTCCTTTTCGGCCAGCGCCTTGTCCAGATCAGCGATGGCCTTGTCGAAGCGCGTGGTGTCGGCGTCGAGCGTGACCTTCAGCCCGTCCTTGAGCTTGGCCGTGATGTCGTCGATCTGGCGCGTGGTCTCGGTCAGCGTCCGCTGAATCTCATCGCGTGCGGTGATCGCCGAGCGTGCCGCCGTCTGGTGGGCCTTCGCTTCGGCGTCCAGCGTCTGGTTGAGGATTTCCTCGGACTGGCGGATGCGGTCGATGGCCTCACGCACGCCCTGTTTGCCCTGCGCGGCCTGCGCATCGGCGTCCTTGGCCTTCTGCGCCAGTTCGGCGCGCAGCTGATCGGCCTGCCGCATCAAATCGGTGGCCTGCTGGTACTCCTGTCTGCGGTAGGCCTCGCGAGACTGCGCTTCGAGCTGCGTGACCTGCGACACCGCCTGCTCGGACTGCTTGCGCGCTTCCTCGCCGCGCTTGGCCTCGTTGGTCTGGCTGGTGGCCACCTGCGCGGCCATGTCCATCGCCTTCTGCGCAAGCTGGCGGGCAAGCTCCAATTCACCGTTGGCCAGCGCCCGGCGCGCCTGCTCCTGCATCTCGGCAATCTGGCGCTTACGATCCTCAGTCGCCTCATACTCCGTCATGCCCTGGCGGCGGATGTCGCGGATGCGCTCCTCCGTGGACATCGACAACTGGCGCTTGGCTTCCTCGATGCGCTGCACTTCCGCGAGATGCCGGTTGGCTTCGGCGTTGAGCGCGTCGATGTGCTGGCGGTACTCGGAGAGCGCCTGCGTCAGCGTCTGGCGCTTGGTGGCGAGGATGTCGTTCTCGACCCGCTGCACGTTGGCGCGGCGCTCCTCCTCGGTCTGGCCTTGCCGGGCGGCGGCGTCCTTGCGCGCCTGCGTTTCCTGATCGATCAGGCCGAGCGTCTCGGTCGTGGCCTGACGGCGCAGGGTCGCCTGCTGCGTCAGCGCCTCGGTGAGCAGCTGCGTGGACTTGGTGATCCTGGCGGTTTCGGATTGCTGGGTGCGATCCAGTTCCGCCTTCTCCTGGTCGTAGCGGTTCTTCACCGCCTGCACCTGCTGGGCGAGGCTGGCCTCGACGATGGACGTCAGCCCCTTGTAGGCCTCGGCCATCTTGGCGGTGGCATCGTTGACCACGCCTTGGGCCTTGCCGACGGCCTGTTCGACCTCGCCCAGCCGGGACTTGAGCTTCTCCAGCGCGGCGTGCACGGCCTCAATGCCGCGTCCGACCGCTTCCTGCGTGCCCTGGCGCACGGCTTCGAGCCGCTTGGCGATCTCCTCGGCAGCGGTCGCGGCGGTGTTCATCGCCCCCTTGGCGGCGTTCGCGCCTTCGGTGGCGTCCGCGTACATCTCGGCGAAGATGCGATTCATCTCCGCGAGCCGCTGCTCGTGGCGCTTGGTGGCTTCGGCGATGGTGTCGGATGTGAAGATGGCGGCGAACACCTCCCACTGGAAGCGCAGGTGCTCGATGCCCTTCATCAGCACCTCGACCATGAAGATGCCCGCCTTGCGGACGATCTCGAACTTCTCTGACAGCCACGTCCCAATCTCCCAGCCGATGATGGCCGCGCCCAGCACGCCGAAGGCCACGCGCAGCTTGCCGACCGTGGCGATGGCGTTCGACAACGACAGGTTGGCCGTTGCCCACGCCGCCGCCGTGGTGCTGGCGGATGTCACCGCTGCCGCCCCCGCCGTCTGCCACGCGATGATCAGCGCCGGGATCAGGCGGTAGACCAGCACCGCGAGGCCGACCTCGGCGATGCGCCCCAGCCACTTCATCACCGTGTCCAGGTTCTCCGACAGCCACGTCAGCGCCTCGGCGAGCTTCTTGGTGAAGCCGGTCGATTCGTCAAGTTTGCTGATCCACTGGCCGAAGGCGTTCGACAGGCGCGTGAACGCCTGACTGACGGTCACCGGCAACTGCGCGTACTCGGCGGCCAGCTTGTCCTTCTGACTCATCAGCGCGTTGACCACAACGTCGGCGGTGAGCCGCCCTTCTTCGGCGAGCTTCCTCAGCCGTCCGATGGGCACGTTCAGACCATCGGCGAGCGCCTTGGCCAGACGCGGGCTGTTCTCGACGACGGAGTTGAATTCCTCGCCGCGCAGCACGCCCGAGGCCAGCGCCTGCCCGAACTGCAGCAGGGAGGACTGCGCCTCGGTGGCCGATGCGCCCGAGATGCGCAGCGCCTGCGAGATGCTCTCGGTGAGCGAAAGCGCGTCCTTCTGCTCGCCACCCAGCATCCGCACGGCCTGCTGGAGCTTGCCGTAGAGCGTGGCGGTTTCCTGGATCGGCACGCCGATGCGCTGCGCGATGGCGAACAACTCCTTCTGCGCGACCGTGTATTCGCGCTGGCCGGCGGTGGCGAGCTTCAGGCGCGCGGACATCATGTTCCAGGCGTCGGCGATCTGGACGATCTCCTGCACCTTGCCCGCCGCCCAGTTGAGGGTGAGGAAGGCCAGCAACTGCGTCTTGGCCTTGGCGACCTGATCGCCGAAGGCGTTCATCCCCGCCTTGACTTCGGCCACCCCGGCGGCGGCCTTGTCGCTGGCGCTCTTGGCACTGATGCCGAAGCCGCCGAGGCTGCGCTCGGCATTGTTGATGGCGCGTTTGAGCCCCTCGTCGGCTCCTTCGAGCGCGACGAGGATGGAAATGCGGTTCGCCATCTCAGTCCACCAGCCGCAACTGCTTCTCGATGCGCGCGGAGAGGCGCGGGATGCGAGCGGCGACGATGCGTTCGACGTTCAGGCGCTTCTTGAGCTGCACCCGGGGCACCAACACGGCGATGGGCACGTCCGCGCCGCGCTTGAGGCGCTTGACGCCCTCGGCCTTGCGATAGCGGCGCTTGAAGCCCGACAGTGGCCGGTCGTGTTCCTTGATGTTTTCGGCCATCAGCACGATGTTCCCCTTGGCGTTCTTGATGAAATAGGCATTGCCACCGCGCATCAGCTCAGCGATCTGCGCCTTGAAGCGTTTGCGGCCCACGCGCCCGTGCAGCGGGATCAGCATCCGGCCACCAATGACGCCGCCACGCTCGTGGATGCCCGACCACGGGATGCGCGAGCCGACGTAGAGCGCGGGCAGCCGACTCCGATCCTTGTCGAGCACCTTGGCGGTGAAACCCTTAACGAAGGATTTCTTGACCACCGCCATCTGGCCTGCGACGTGGCTGCGCACGTCCTCTTTGAGTTCGGCGGCCTCACCGGCGATGCCGCGCGCGACCGCCTTCTGCACCTTCTCGCGGAACTCGCCGCCCCAGCGGCGCAACTGCGCCTGCGCGGCCTTGCTATCGATGCGAACCGAGATGCGCATGGTCTTGGAGCCTGTCGAGGGTCTGGTCGATGTGGCGGGCGTCACCGCGTGCGCCGATGGCGATCAACGACAGAAGCCGTGCATCGCGTGCGACGTCCTCCCGCGCGGTTGCGGCGGCGAAGCCGCGCACCTGCGCCAGGGTGTAGTCGAGGATGTCCGGCAACCGGTGGCCGTGGGCGATCAGGTGCTGGACGGTGTCGAACCACCCGTGGCGATTGCTGCCGTCGCGCCCGTCCGCGCGATCAGCCCGTCGAGCCGAGGCATCACCGTCCGGGTAAAAAAATCGGCGTTGACCTCGATCACCTTGGCCGCCAGCAGGATGGCCTCGTCGGCGGCCAGCTCATCGACCCACGCGCGCGGCTTGCCGACGGCAATCGACACCGCCGTCAGCAAGTCGTCGCCGCGCTCGCCGAACAGCGCCAGCCAGTCAATGCCATCGCCGCCGATCTGCTGCATCACCGGGGTGATGGCGCGCAGGAAGGCGGGCATCTGGCCGACCTTGAGTGGCTTGATCGCCAGCGGCTCGCCATCGATGACCAGCTCCGCCGCCTGCGGGATGAGGGTTTCCAGATCGCTCATGGCAGTCCCCATCACAGTTGCACGATGCGGCCAAACTGGCCGAGCACCGCGTCGTAGGGCTTGGTGGTGTCGGCCAGGAGCGAGCCTTCCAGCTCGAACTTGTTGTATTCGTCCGAGATGAAGGAGATCTCCTTCAAGGGGTCGAAGGCCACGCGGTACAGCTCCACCAGCACCTTGGCGTTGCCCTGCGCGGTGTTGACGCCTTCCAGGCGCAGGAACCGCTCGGGCAGTGCCTGCGTGAAGATGCCGATCTCGGTGGCGACGCCGTAGCTGTAGGCCGCCTTGAACGGCGCGGTGAAGCCGGTGGTATCCAGAAACTGGAGGGCACCGAAGTCGGTGTCTGCTGTGAAGTGCGTGCCTGCGGTCAGCGTCGCGGGCGTGCCCGCCGAGTCGGTCACCACCAGCGCCGAGACCTTGGGATGGGCGAAGAAGTAGCGGTCGCCGACCACCGGAGCCGCGCCGCCGATGGTTTCGGCGGTCACCGAGCCCGTGCTGCCGGTGACGTGGTTGCCGTACAGCGCCAGGGCGAGGTTTTCCTTGGTGAATTCCTCAATGGTGAGATTCACGGTGGCCGACTTTTGCTTGACCATCCGGTGGTCGAGCGAGCGCTGGCCGGTCTGGCTCTCGTAATGCTCCAGCACGTCGGTCTTGAGCGAGAGCTTGAGCTCGGCGACGTTGCCGGGCGAGCGCACTTCGATGGGTAGGCCGGATTCGTCGCGCTTGCCGAGGAATACGCGGCCCTGAAAACTGGCGTAGGTGCTCATGATTTGGATTCCTTGCGTTGGGTGGTGATGGGTCGGATGGGCTCAATGGGTGTGCCGTCGCCTTGCGGCTGGGGCTCGGGTACGGGCTGGCGGTCGTGGCGGGCGGTGCCGTTGGCGATGAGCCAGTCGGCGGTGCTGCCATCCACATCGAGCCGTTCGCCCGCCTTGTGGGCTTGGCCCGCGTGGGTGTGCGGCTGAGTCAGAACGATGGAAGTCATGGGGGTCATCCTTTGGCTGAAAGATCGGTGTCGAGCGTCCGGTAAGTGATCGCATAGCGCGCCGGAATCGTGGCGGCCACCGCATCGGCGTCCTCGACGTCCCACTCGCATTCCTGCTCGCGGATACCCAAGGCAAGGCCACCCAGATTCCGGTCGACCAGCAGCGCAGCATGGGCGGCAGTGAGCAGCCGGTCAGCCTCGGTTTCCGGAATGGCGGGAGGTACCGCGCGGGCCAGCGCGACGATGCGCACCGTGAGCTCGCGTGTGACGCGGTCGTTGGCGCGCTCGGTGATCGATTCGGACTCGGGGAACACCACCAGTGCCGGGCATTGCTCCCGGCTGATGGCCACCGTGGGCGAGCGGTGTAGCGTCGCACCGAGCGATTCCACCGGCGTTCGGACAGCCGCCATCACCGCGAGCAGGATCTGTTCGCGGATCGAGTTGCCGGACACGGCGCTACACCCTGGTGAGCTGTGCGCGCATCTCCGAGCCGTCGCCCACGGCCCGGGTGCTACGCACCTGATAGATCACGCCATCGATCTCGACCGTGTCGCGCGGAGCCAGCCCCAGGAACACCGAGGCCGGATACGACATCTGATAGTCGGTGGTCGAGGCCAGGCCGTCGAACACGGTGTCGTCCGGAGCGGCGAAGCCAACCGGGTGGCGCTGCGCTGTCGTGCCGTCCGAAGGACACCAGAGGCAGTCCTTCAAGAGCCCGGCATTGGCGGCCGATTCGTAGATCTGCTCGACGAGACTCATCACGCCACCGTCAACTTCACCAGCACACCCGGACGATGGCACATCGGCAGCGGGTTGGACTGCGTGTGCAGATCGGTGCCCCGGTCGAACTTGCGCGGCTCCTGCTTGGCGTACAGCGGCTGGCCGACCGTGTTGACGGTTTCGTTGAAATCCGCCGGTGCGAAGTAGGTGCTGAAGGTGTCGATGGTGCCCAGCGGGAAGGCATGAGCCTCGCCAGCGGCGATGAAACGGCGTGCGGTTCCGCTGGCATCGGTGGCCTGACCCCGGTACTCCTCGAAGGTGATACCGCCGTAGGTGAAGCCGCGACGCACGTCGTTGATGAGGATTGCCCCGTTCTGCCAGTTCTCGAAGGCCTTCTCGACCTTGGCGTGGCCGGTGAGCGCGGCGAAGAACTCCGGCGAGCACAGGCAATGGACACCATTCATGAACTCGCCTTTGAGGTTCTCCTCGATGGTTGCCAGCACCGTGGTGCACTTGGCTTTCACATTGGTGCCCGCCGTGCCCAGCTCGAAGGCCACCGCCTGCTGGGTGATATCGAAGGCATCGAACAGGTCGTAGAGAACCGAGCCGTCCGCGTCGAGGATCACGCCCTTGAGCGCACCCATGCGCAGGTGCTCCAGCGTGATCGCATGCTTGTTGCGCATCGTCTCCAGATGGCGCGCGATCACGCCTGCCACCGTCTCGGTTTCGGTTTCCGAGCCGAAGGCACGGATGCCTTGGACTTCCTCCGGCAGCACCACGTCGTCGTGCGGGATGTGCGGCACCACGAAGGAGCGCAGCTTGCGTTTTCCACGCACGCCAACCGTGCCGGGTGAACCCGGTGGCAGCGTAGGCAGCAAGTTGAGCACGCCGTTCATTTCCTCGACGACGATCTGGCGCTGCCGTACCGGCTTGGACGGCATCAGGTTCAGTTCTTCCAGACGCCCGTAGCGGTTGGGCAGGATGTTGATGGCGGCGGTCAGCGCCGTCATCGAGAAGGCGGGGTTGCTGAAGGGGTTGTTCATGGTCAGGCTCCTTGGCGAACGAGCACGCCCAGCGCCTTAAGCTGCGCAATGGCGGTGAGTTTTTCGGCGGTGGTGATGGCGTCGGGCCACGCGAGCGCATGGTGGGCGACGATGGCGTGGCGCGCGACGACGAGACCGTCGTCACGGTCGATCAAGGTGGCGTCGCAGGCCTGTAGCAGCACGCCAGCGGCGACCTGCGTGCCGTCTTCTGCGGACGGATCGAGCTGTTTGAACTTGGCCGTTGCGGTGACGATGCCGACCACCGTGCCCAGCGGCAGGTTCTGGCCCGAAGCGACCGTGACGCGGTCGCGCGAGTAAAGGTTGGGGGCTTCGTACTTGAGCAGGTCGCCCAGGTTCAGAGGTTCGGCGAGAGCGGGCATCTCAGATCTCCTTCTTGGTGGATTGCGCTGCGATCTGCTTGGCGGCGTCGATCAGCGGATTGCTGGCCACAGGGCGCGCGGCATCGGGGGCGATGCGGCTGGTGATTTCGGGACTGGCTTCGGCCTGCGCCGCAAGCAGTTGGCTGCGCACCTTGGCGGGCGAGGACTGGGCGTCGAGGAAGCCCGCAATCAGGTCGGTTCGCCCGGCCAACGTGCAGGTCTGGGCGATTTCGACGGCGTCGGCCACGCTCAGCGCGGTGGCGGTGGAGGCGGCGGACGGTTGAGGAGGACTGCCAGCAGGATCAGCAAGAGGCCGATCAGGAGCAGCGGGGTCGGTTCGATCATTCATGGAAGACTCCGTCTGGTGGTTGCGAAGAAAGCCCGCTTGGCTGGCCGGAGCCACCTGAGTCGGGAGTGGGGAAAGCGATTGCGTGAGTTGCGTGAGCGCGTCGTCGAGGCTGCCGACGGCATCGGCAAGACCGGTGGCAACGGCGTCCGGTCCGAAGAACAGGCCCGCTTCGGTGGCGCGCACGGCGTCCGCATCGAGGCCGCGATGTCGAGCGACCGTCTCGACGAACAGCTCGTAGACGCGATCCACCTCGGCCTTGAGAACCGCGTGCGCGGCGTCGGAGAGCGGCTCGTGCGGGTTGAGGTCGTTCTTGCGCTCGCCCGCGAACACGGCGGTGTAACGAACACCGTCTTTGGCGTCCTTGACGGATTGATCGATGTGCATGGCGATGACGCCAATCGAGCCGACACCGCCGGTGCGCGCGACGAACACGCGGGTGGCGGCGGACGCCAGCGCATAGGCCGCCGAGAACGCCATGTCGTTGGCCACGGCCCAGACGGGCTTCACTTGCGACGCCACGCGGATACGGTCGGCCAGATCGAACACGCCGCCCGACTCGCCACCCGGCGAGTCGATGTCGAGCAGGATCGCAGCGACCTCGGGGCTGGTGAGCGCGGCGTCCAGTTGCGCGGCGATACCGGTGTAGCTGGCGAGACCCGATTCGGCCTCGAGGCCCGAGGTTCGGCGCACCAGCGTGCCGTGGATCGGGATGACGGCAACCTTGCCGCTCGGAGGCCCAGGCGCGCGGGCCGCAGGCGTGTAACCCACGGACGCGGCGAGGTCGGCGAGGCCGATGCGCGCACCGAGCACGGAGAGGATGATGTCGAGTTTCGGCCGATGAATCGCCAGCGGCACGCCGAACAGGCGCGCAGCCAGATGAGGTAGCAAAGTCATGGGAATCCTTCGGGAAAGCGGTCAGGCAGCGAATCAGGGAAGCGATTGGCTACCGGTGATGTCCGGCGCGTTGGCGCTGCGGTTGGGTTCCGAGCCGCCGCCGTCCTTCGACGTGTAGCGAGGATCTGAGTCGAAGATCAGGCCGAGGTCGTCGGCGCGCTGGTTGTCGGCGGCGATCTCACGGTCGACGTCTTCGGCGTCGTAGCCGTTGGCCGAGATGGCTTCCGAGCGGCTCATCAGGCCGGCGCGGATAGCCAGCAACATCGCTTTGAATTCCTTCTCCGGGTCAACCCACTGCCAGCCCTGGGGAATCCACTTCACCGCGAGGTACTGGCGGCGACGGGCTGGCCCGCCTCGAGTGAAGCCCGGGGCATCCAGGGCCCCGGCGAGCACCGCCTGCTTCATCCAGGCCGCCCAGACCGGGCGGCACATCTGATGCACCAGCACGCCGTGCTGCACCATCTCGCAGCGACGCCGGAACTCCAGCAGCCCGGCACGGATAGACGAGTAGTTCACGCCGGTCAGATCGCCGGTCAACTGCTCGTAGGTGATACCAATGGCGGCGGCGACCGCGCGGAACTGGGTGCGCAGGAATTCGGAGTACGAACCACCAACATCAGCCGGATCGGAGAACTTGATGTCCTCGCCCGGCTCCAGGATCTGCAGCGTGCCCGGCTCCAGTCCGGCAAGCGCAATCCCGTCGGCGTCCGCTGCACCTTCGCCCAACAGGTTGTCCTCAGGGTTGGCGCGCGTGACGAAACCCGCGAACATCGCGGCGGTCTTCTTGCGCACCAGCTCGGCGTCGTCGTACTGGTCGAGCTCGTTGAGCTTGACCAGGGCCCGCGACAACCATGGCTCGCCCCGGATCTGCCCCGGGCGCAGCACGCGGAACAGGTGAATGATCTCCTTGGCGTCGATGCGCACCGTGTCCATCCCGCCCTGGCCCGACATCGGAGCCAGTCGCCCGTCCTCCGGGTGCGAGCGGTACAGGTGGTAGGCCACGCGCCGCCCAAGGTTGTCGAACTCGATGCCGGAGCGCACGACGTTGCCGGACGGCAGATCGGTGTTCAGGTTGATGGGCAGGTGCTCGGGCTCCAGCAACTGGAGTTGCAGGGGCACCGACAGGCCATCCTCCGGACGGCGTGGCCGCAGGCGAATCAGGCATTCGCCACCTTCGAGCATCGCCCGACACGCCAGGGCCTGCAGGCCATAGAAGTCGGTCTGTCCCGCCGCGTCTGCTTCCTCAACCCAATCGCGCCACAGTGCTTGCACCTCGGCCTTGAACCGTTCGTCGCCAGACAGGCTCTGCGGCTTGATGCCGGTGCCGACCGCGTTGGCCACGAAGGCTTCGATACCGGCCTGCGCCCAAGCATTGCGGCGGACGAGGTCACGGCTCTTGCCGCGCAACTCGGCGTTGGTTGTCAACATCGCCGCGACCGCGCCCGGGTTGCCGGGCATCCAAGCCAGCGAGCGACGGCCACGACCTGCGGCTTCGTGTACTGGCGAGGCACCGAACAACCGGCGCACCGTTTGGGAGAACCACGCCATCTCAGAACCCCTTGCGCGTGGTGACGCGGATCTGGCGCGGCGCACCGGGCAGCAGCCCGGTTTCAGCCGCCTGCTGCAGCATTCCGCGCCTAACCTCGCGGATCGCGGCCATCAGTTCGTCGACCGAGCGGTACTCGACCGTCTTGTCGGCAAAGGTCACGCGCCGTTCGCCCTTGGCGAGCGCGCTCTCCAAGGCCTGGAGTTGGATTTCTGTGTAGGCCATCAGCGGTACACCACGAGGTTGATTTCGGACGAGTCGTCGAACGACGTTGCTGTCGTCGCGCAGGAGATGTCGACGTACTGGGCCGTTTTCAGGTCGGAGCTGGCGCGAACGACAGCCACACGCTGCTGGCCGCTGTTGCTGCTGCTGCGTGCGAGCGCCGTCCAGCAGTAGTTCGCATCCGGCATCGCCAGCGCAAAATGCACGCGGTAGCGGCCCGCCGCTGTACGCACGACGCTGGCCACGTTGTGCGCGCTGCCGATCACGATCTGACCGCCCACGTAGCCAAAGCTCACCCACACCCGAGCAAGTCCAGGGTGCGTGGCGTCGATCTTGGTCTTGACCTCGAAGCCGATGCGCGCAGCCAGGGCGGCGATGCTGGACGCGAGGCTCATCAGGCCAGCGCCCCGTCGAAGATCACGACGAAGTCCGTGTCGGTGTTGCCAACATCGACGGCCGCAACCGCGCCAATGTTGGTGCGCGCCTGAAGTTGCTCGGCAACGGTCAGGGTTTGCGCCGCGTCGTACCGCACCCGCAGATTGACGGCAGCGAGGAGCGCGTCCAGGCCCGTAGTGCCGTTCTGCAGCAACTGCTGGATCTCCACCAGGGTGTCGTAGGCGGCGTCTGCTCCACCGAGGATGTCGGCCTTGAGCGCGTCGAGCAGCGACACGATCTTGTTCGACGAGTAGGTGGTTGAGGTGGCGATCTGGTTGTCGTCGATGGCGGTTGCGGAGAGCACCGCCGCCTTCAGTTCGTTTATCGCCGCGACCAGACTCGACTTGTCGGTGGTGGACAGGCTGGCTAGGTTTCCCGCCGTCGCCCGGACGTCGTTGAACTCCTGGGCGACCCGGATGACCAGGCTCTCGATACGGGTGGCAAGACTCATGTGTTCTCCTTGGTTTGAAGCGGCCGCCGTCAACGAAGCCAACGGCTTCGGATGACGCGCCGACCGGAATTGCGGGTTCCAGAAGCAGCGAGGCCACCGCTGGGGGTGGCCTCGTTCAATTCGATGTTGTGAATGGGCGGTGGCGCATCCGGTGGGGGCGCTACCCCAAGTTGACGCTCCAACTCCCGCCAGTGGCGATCCTCGAAGCGGTCCAGTCCCGCCGCCGATGCGGCGGCGCGGGCGTAGACGTAGCAGTCGAGCGCTTCGTTGCGCTCTCGCATCTTTTGCCATTCGCGCACCGGGAATCCGTTGCGGTCGCGGCGCGTGATCAGTTGCTCGGCGCAGAGCTGCTGGATGAACTCGGCGTCGATCTTGGGCAAATGGACGAACCCGGCTGGAAACACCGGGGTCGAGCCGTCCTCGCCCACATCCGCGCTCTTGCGCAGGTTGTTGTAGAACTCCAGCTTGGCGATCCCAACCGCCACCGTAAACACCTTGATGCCTCGGCGCAGTTTCTTGCCACCCTGCGACACATCGATGGCTGTCGGTGTGCCGATCAGTGCGGCACCGCGCGGCACGCCCTTGACCGCCATCACGCGCGGATCGTGGCAGGCTCGCACGAAGGCGTAAGCCTCCTGCGTGGCAAAGCCGGTGTCCAGCGCGAAGCGCGCCAGTGGCATCGCCACCCCCGAGGCGTGCGTCCAGTTCTCGGCCAGCATCGCGGCCAGCGCCTTCCACACCGCGTCCCGTGCGGTATCGCCCATCAGGACTCGGTGCTCGATGAGCCAGGACTCCTTCCCGCGCCCAAAGGCCCAGATCGAGGCCTCGATGCGATCCTTCTGGACGTCGGCCGCACCCACCAACAGCAGGCCGCCCAGTGGCACGGTGCCCACGGAATAGTCCTCGCGGCGCTCGACCAGCCGTTGCCAGTCGGGCGCTTCGCCTTCCTCGACCCAGGTCTCGCCCAGCTCGGTGTTCTTGAAAGTCTTGATCGCGGCGGCCGATCCCGACTCCTTGTTGACGGCGGCTTCCCACGCCGCAGCGATGTCACGCCAGGATCGCCAGCCAACGGGGCTGTAGAGCGACGACAGGTGAAAGCCAGCCGTCTTGCCCTGTGCCATCGAACGCCATTCGCCACGCTCCAGCATCCACGTCTTGTGATGCTCGGAAATCGCGGTGTCGCAGGACTCGCAGATGTATGCGGCGGTTTCCGGTTGCCCCCTGTCCCAGCGCAGTTGCTCGAAGCGCAACCATTGCGGGTGGTTGCAGTGTGGGCACGGCACGAAGTAGCGGCGCTGGTCGCTGGCCTCGTATTCGCGTTCGATGGCCGAGGCCCCCGAGATCGTCGGCGTCGACACGATAAAGATCTTGCGCCGGGCAAAGGTGCGCGTGCGCGCCTCGGCCAGCGAGATCGCGTCGCCTTCGCCCTCGACGTCCAGGGGGTATCCGTCCACCTCGTCGAGGAACAGGTAGCGCACCGGCATCGAGCGCAAGCCCACCGCACTGTTAGCACCGGTCATCACCAGCACGCCGCCCCGGAACTCCTTGGCCAGGATCGTGTTGCCCGAGTCGCGGCTGCGCGCCGGTGCGATCAGTTCGGCCAACGCGGCTGACTCCTCGATCAGCGGATCGATCCGCTGCTTGGAGTTGCGCTTGGCCATCTCCACCGTCGGCCAGACCGCCATCATCGGCCCCGGCGCGTGGTGGATGACATAGCCGATCCAGTTCGACCCCATCTCGGTCGCACCGAGCTGCGCTGCCTTCATGAACACCACACGCTCGACCGGCGAGGTCGGCGACAGGCAATCCATGATGGCCTTGAGGTACGGCGTGCGGCTGGTACGCCAGCGCCCCGGCTCCGCAGACGCCTTGCTGGAGAGCATCCGGTGGCGATCTGACCATTCCGATACCGTGAGCAGCGGGTCGGGAGTAAGCCCGTCGCGCCACGCCCGTTCGATCTCCTGCGCGCCTTCGTAGTCCATCGTCATCAATCCACGCGCGGGCGCAGCTCGCCCAGCTCAATCAGGTGCTCGCGCACGGCAGCCTCCAGGGCCACGTGCATCTGGTGCGCATCGACACCGAGCGTGGACGCCATCTGCCCCGAGATACGCGCGGGCCAGTTCAACCACGCGTCGCGCTCGATGCGCGCAAGTTTGAACACGTGGGCCACGGCCTGCGCCCGATCCACCAGTTCCTTCTTGCGGTGCGCCAGCTCCACCTTATTGAGCTGGGCTTTGAGCACTTCGTTGACGGTGCGTGCCTGTAGCAGCGATGTCCCGCCCGTCGACAACGGTGGGGTGCCGGGTTCGGGCACCTCACGCTCGGGCAGTACGCGCGCCTTCGAGGGACTGACCTTCTCCGGCGCTGCCGCCTTGCGGGGTTGCAATGTGTTTTGTGCCCACTGCGCGTCGGCGGTATCCGGATCAATCGTGCCGTCTGGCAGCGGTGTGATCCGCCCGGTGTCGATGGCCTTCTTCACGGCCACGTGCGACACGCCACGGTGGCGCGCGTAGGCGCGAATGGAAAGTCCCATCGTCACCTTCAATCATTTGTTCGTAATGTCCGCAGATTGAGCTTGGCTTCCATCGAGAACAGCGCGTTCATCACGTCACGCCAACCAACCCCGAAAGGAAAACGCCATGAGCCAGATCGACACCATCCTCACACTCATCGCCCAGAAGCATCTCGGCATCGAAACCCTGCAAACCCGCAACGCCGACAGCCTCGACTTCCACGACACGGCGGTGTGGTGCCTCAAGGACGCGTTGGAAGCGGCCTTCAAGGCGGGCGTCGAATTTGGCGCATCGAGCCCGAAGGCCACGGAAGGGGAAATCGCCAAGGACTGACGGGAAAGCCGCCAAGCCAAGCAGAAAGCGCTTGGCTTCAGTCCCGGACAGCGCGTTCATCACATCGTCATCCACCACCCCCGAAGGAGCAGCCCATGACCACCACCAACCTGACCCCGGCCCAGCACGCCATCCTGGCCAAGGCCATCAACACCAGCAGCGGCAAGATCGACTGGTTCCCCGACAACATCAAAGGCGGCGCGCGCAAGAAGGTCCTCGACGGGATGTTCAACCGTGCCCTGATCACCAACGACGGCACCGACTGGTTCGTCGCCGCCGAGGGCTACGACGCACTGGGCATGAAACGCCCGGACGTCACCCCGCCGATACCGGAAGTCGATGCCGAACTGGAGCACGCTGTGGCCACCGCCGAAGCGACGTGGACGCCAGCACCGGCGCAGGCCAAGCCGCGCACCCGCGACAACAGCAAGCAAGCCGAAGTGATCCGGATGCTGCAACGCCCCGAAGGCGCAACCATCGGCCAGATCTGCACCGCCACCGGCTGGCAGGCGCACACGGTGCGCGGCACCTTCGCCGGGACTTTCAAGAAGAAGCTGGGCCTGACCATCGTGTCGGACAAACCGCAGGGCGGCGAGCGGGTGTACCGCATCGCCTGATCAGAAAGATCGAGAAAGAGGCCAAGCGGCGCTTGGCTTCTCAATCGAACAGCGCGTTACTACGGGTGTCGCAACGATCATCCCGAAGGAGCCAGAGATGAACACCACCACGCAGATCCCCGCCACCCAGAACGAAGCCTGGGGCTTTTGGGGCACGATGAACGAACACGCCAGCGCCGCATGGCCCCAGGCGATGACCGCCATCTCGGACGCCACCAGCCAGCCGCTCGAATCGGTTCGGGCCTTCCTCGACAGCCGCCACGGACGCCACTTTGCCGACGACGTCCAGAACGGGCGTTACGAGGGCAAGGCCCTGGCGGACGCGATCAACGCAGCCACCCAACGCTGGATGGGCTGGACGATTGGCCGCCAGACCAGCAAGCAATACGGCATCCCGCGCGGCCTGCCTTACCTGACGGGCTTCGTGATTCACTGCGAGATCGTCGACGAGTCGCTCGCCGCCTGATCAAGCAACGCGCCATCCGCCTCGCGGGTGGCCTGCTTCCCGGTGAACTCTTCCCACCGACGCACGATCACATCCACGTACTTCGGATCGAGTTCGATCAGCCGCGCAACGCGCCCTGACTTTTCCGCTGCGATCAGCGTCGTGCCAGAGCCACCGAAGGGATCGAGCACCACGTTGCCAGGGCGGCTCGAATTGCGGATCGCGCGCTCGACCAACTCCACCGGCTTCATCGTCGGGTGCAAGTCGTTCTTCTGCGGCTTCTTGATGTTCCAGACATCCCCCTGGTCGCGGTCACCACACCAGTGGCGTGTCGCCCCCTCGGGCCATCCGTAGAGGATCGGCTCGTACTGGCGCTGGTAGTCGGCGCGCCCCAGGGTGAAGGTGTTCTTCGCCCAGATGATGAAGGTAGACCATTTGCCACCGGCGGCACGGAAGGCAGCCTGCAGCACATCCAGCTCGCTGGAGGACATCGCCACGTAAATGCCGCCCCGGCAATGCGCCACCGTGGGCGTCAGCGCTGCCAGCAGGAAGTCGTAGAAGGCATCCCCCAGGTTGTCGTTCAGGATCGCGCGATCCTTACCGCGCATCTTGTCCTTGGCGCTGTTGGCGTAGTTCACGTTGTACGGCGGGTCGGTGAAGACCATGTCCGCCACCGCGCCTTGCATCAGGTGGTCGTAGCTCTCGGCCACGGTCGAGTCGCCGCACAGCAGCCGGTGCTGGCCCATGATCCAGATATCGCCCGGACGCGAGATGGGTGTCTCGCTGACCTCGGGCACCGCATCCTCGTCCGTCTGACCCTCGTTGTCCGGCTCGTCGCCCGCGATCAGTTCAGCCAGCGCGTCGGCGTCGAAGCCGGTGATGTCTAGATCGAAGCCTTCGAGTTGTAATGCTTCCAGTTCGATCCTTAGCATCGCATCGTCCCAGCCTGCGTTCTCTGCGATGCGGTTGTCGGCAATGACCAGGGCCCGGCGCTGGGTCGGCGTCAGGTGATCGAGCACGACCACCGGTACCCGTTCCAGACCCAGCTTCTGGGCGGCAGCGAGACGACCGTGGCCAGCGACGATGATGCCGTCGCTGCCCGCCAGGATCGGATTGGTGAATCCGAACTCCGCGATGCTGGCGGCGATCTGCGCCACCTGCTCCTCGGAATGGGTGCGCGCGTTGCGGGCGTAGGGCAGCAACTTGGCGGTCGGCCACTGTTCGATCTTGTCGGCCAGCCAGTTCATGCCACCACCTCGGCATCCGGGGTGGTGGCGCGCTCAACGGCGACCTGCTCGAAGGACTGACCGGTGGCGATCAAGGTGACCGGTATGCCGGGGTGGTTCTGCTGGAACCGCTTGATGGCCACGTCCACGTACTGCGGGGCGATCTCCACGCTGCAGCAGATCCGACCGGTGCGCTCGGCGGCCAGCATCGTCGTGCCGCTGCCGCCGAAGGGCTCAAACACGATGTCGCCCGCGTCCGTGTAAGCCTCGATCACGAATTCCGGCAGCGCCACCGGGAACACGGCCGGGTGGTCAATGTCCTGGCCGATCTTGCCCTTGTGGCGCATCACGCGGATCACCGAGTCGGGGATACGGGTGTCTTGCGTCGGCAGCCCCTTGTGCGTCCAGCCGCCCACCTCGCCATCCTTGCCGCGCATCGCGGTGGACGACCCGTCGGCGCGCAGGTGGGATTCCTGGCCTGCGTGCTTGCAGGGGACGATCTTGTTCGGCTTACGGCTCTCCCGGTTGAAGTGAAAGACGAACTCGAAGCTCGGCGCGAAGCGGCCTGCCCAGTCGCCGGGCATCCCCGGCCCCTGATCCCAGACGTACCACGCAAAGCGCCGCCAGCCCTGCTGGCGCATCCAACCCAGCCAAGCGTCCCAGTACGGGATCACTTCGTTATCGCGGTGGATGAGGCCCAGGTTGACCAGCACCTGACCGTCGCCTGCCATCGGCAGGTGCGCGAACACGCCGCGCATCAGGCCGTCCCAGTCGGCGATGCCGCCAGAGGTGTAGTCGCGCTGGTTGCCGTAGGGCGGCGATGTGAAGCACAGCCGCGCGGCATCGCCTTGCATCAGCGCTGCGACCACGTCCCGGTCGGTGGCGTCACCACAGATCAGGCGGTGCGGGCCAATCGCCCAGACATCGCCGGGGCGGGATACCGCCATGACGGGTACTTCCGGCACGTCGTCGGCCGCGTCAGACTCGTCGGCTTCAGACTCTGATTCATCATCCGCGACGGCCACCGCGCCGGTGAGCAGTGCCTCGATCTCGGCTTCCTCGAAGCCGGTCAGAGCGAGGTCGTATCCCGCGTCGGACAACTCGGCCAGCTCCAAGGCCAGCATCTCTTCGTCCCAGCCTGCATCCAGTGCCAGTCGGTTGTCGGCAATCACCAGTGCCCGCTTTTGCGCGACAGTCAGGTGGGCCAGTTCGATCACCGGCACCTGATCCAGGCCGAGCTTGCGCGCAGCGGCCAAACGCCCGTGCCCGGCGATGATGCCGTTGTCGCCGTCGACCAGGATCGGATTCGTCCAGCCGTACTCGACGATGCTGGCCGCGATCTTGGCGATCTGGCTTTCGGCGTGCGTGCGCGGATTGCGGGCGTAGGGAATCAGCGCCTCGACCTTGCGGTACTCGACGTTGAGCGTGTTCAAAGTGGGAATCCCAAAAGCAAAACCCGCCGAGCGTTGCAGCCGGGCGGGTTGGTTGAATGAAGATTCTGGTGGGGCGGTAACTGCGCCTGGGGGTGGTAACCGGAGCCGGTAACCTGGCCGACTGGTAACCTTGTCCGCGACCTGACGCTAAAAAAGCGTCGCGCTCGCGCCCCCCGCATGGCAATTCGGGAAGGAAGGACCCCTGTTGCCTCGGGCCGCTCGCCGAACTGTCACCGCTGTCCAGAAGATAGCTGAAATACTACCCCCGACCGGGGTGATTTGTTGCGGCCTCGGCGAGCGTCAAAAGGGACAAACGCAGGAAACGAAGGACAAACGCGGCAAGCATTACCCTGCTTGGCCTACGATTTTGGAAGGCGCACGGATGTCTTCGCTGTTGAGCTTCTCGGCCACGATCTCCAGCGCCCGCTGCCAGCGACGCCACGCCGTCGTGCGGTCGCAGGCAAAGCGGATCGTGATGTCTCGCCAGCCATAGCGCTTAGCGCGCATCCACACCAGATGGCGCTGCTCGATCTCCAGCCATTGCACCCAGCGCATCGTCTCCAGCATTCGGTCGATGGCATCGGGGGTGGGTGGGAATGGTCGGTAGACGTGCTCATCGGCTGCGAACGTCTCCCACTCCTTGCGCACGATGACGGGCCATGTGTTGAAGTAGCCCTGCACACGCACAGGGGGCAGGCGTCGTCCGGTGCTGGCGGCCTCCTCGAAGCGGGCCGCCACATCCTCAATCGTCCACTCAGCCATGACGAGCCCCTCCGTACAAGCGTTCGCCAATGCGGCGCACGATCTCTCGCTCGATAAAGTCCAGACGTTCATCGGATGCGTTGACCACCAGGATGTGCTGATCCCGCCAGCCACGTTCCTTGATGGCGTCCAGATCGGTGGCCTGGGGTTGCAGTCGCCCGAGGGGGCAGCGGTACTGGGGTGTGGGAACTTTCATTTCACACCTCCTGGCCATCGTCGTGATGCTGGATGGCCCAGTGCAGCAGCGCCAGGGCATCGGCCTCGTTGTCGTCGACCGGCGCGTGCCCGCGCGCGGTGACGGAGGCGATGACATCTTCCTTCCCAGCGTTGCCTTTGCCCGTGGCGTGCTTCTTGATCGTGCCGACAGGCACGCCTTGGTACGGGATCTGGTGGTGCTCACACCACGCCGTGAGCGTGGCAAGGAAACCGCCGTAGGCGTGCGCAGCGTCGGTCGAGACGTGGCGACGCACCTCTTCGAAGTGCAAACAGTCGATGCCGTCGCAGGATTGCTTGATCTCGCTGAGCCAGCGTTTGAAGCGCAGGAAGCGCATTCCGCCGCCTTCGAAGCGCTGCGGCCGGAATCTCTCGGAACCGCTGGTGATGTGGCCGTCGCTGCCGCGCAGCGCCCAACCGGTGGTAGTGCCCAGATCAAGGGCGAGGATGGTTGTGATCATGGTGTCAGTCCTTATCCGGTGCAGATCTGACGCAGCTGACACTTCGTGACGAAACTCTCCATGAGGCGCGCGCACACGCGCACGCGTAGGGGTTACGACAAACTGCGTCAGCTGCGTCAGACTGCTTGGTTTTCATAGGGGTCAGTTGTCCGCGTAGGGGGTGTAGGCAGGGGTCGGCGGATGCTTGAGGCCAATACCCTGAAACCCGCGCACGCCCATCCCGTTGCGCCATTTGTCCAACCCACGCGTGATGAGCAGATCGGAAAAGCGGCGTTGTGCGCCGACAAACTCGCCAGAGGCTTCAGCCCACTGCTTCCAGTCGTTGAACAACTCGGCGGTCAATGACTTGGCGTTGGGCTCGCGCACGCAGCGCTCATCGAGCCAGCGACCCAAGGCGTCCTCGGCTTCGAAATATTCCTCGGTGGCGTCCACCACGCGCTGCGGTGGAGAGAGTCGTCCGTGGCGCTGCCAGTCGAGACAGCCCTGCACGGCCCACGCGAGGATGCCGTCACGTTCGGCCAAGAGCTTCTGTTGCAGGTTCTTGTCGCGGCGCTCGGGCGGCACGGTGATCGTGAAAGGGATCAGGTGCAGCCTGCGTTTCATCGCCTCGTCGATATTGCGAATGGCGGGCTTGTGGTTGCCCGCCACGAACAACTTGAACTGCGGGAAGAACTCGAAGAAGTCCTGGCGCATGAAGCGCGCCGAGATCTTGTCGCCACCGGTGAGGTTCTTGAGCTTGGACTCGGCCCAGCGTTTGCCCTGTTCAGTTTCGATGGCCGCCACGAAGCGCGCGCCGCGCAGTCCCGCCATATCGGTCGGGTGCCGGTCGGTGCGCGTTTCCATGAACGTGTCCATCGGCGCGTTGGTCGCGTAATCACGCAGGATGGTGGCCAGCGTGTTGACGAACACCGACTTGCCGTTCGCGCCTGTGCCGTACAGGAAAAACAGCGCGTGCTCTTGCGTCGACCCGGTCAGCGCGTAACCGACCATCCGTTGCAGGTAGGACTGAAGTTCCTGGTCGCCACCCGTGACCTCATCGATGAACTGCCTCCAGGTCGGGCAGTCGCCACTGGGCGTGGCTGTGGTGATCTTGGTCATCCGGTCGGCGCGCTCGTGCGTGCGCATCCGGCCTGTCTTGAGATCGACCACACCGCCCGGCGTGTTGAGAAGCCACGGATCTGCATCCCATTCGTCGGTGGTGGCCGCGTGCCTGCGATCAGCGCGCGCCAGGCGCTCCACACCGCCGACCGTTCCTGCGCTGGCCAATTTGGCGGCGACCTTGGGGTTGTCGGCGCGCACAGCCGTCTGGCGGCAGACGCTGCGGATCAAGTCCGTGGCCGCCAGCGTGTCCTCGGTGCGCCAGCGTTGCCCGTCCCACACCAGCCACTTGCCCCAGCCAGCCACGTAGCGCCAGTCGCGGTGGTAGCGGCGCGTGAAGGACAGCGCCAGCGCGTCCTCCGTACCCCAGACGGACTCGTCGCTGCTGACGACTGGATCAACGTCATCGGCCACGTCGTGCATCTGAAGGCGCGGCCCGTGGGTGAGGAAGGTGGCGACATCAAAGCCCTCGGCGATGGCATCGGCCACGTCCCAGCCCTCTGCAGCCTCTTCGGGCGGATAGAGGACGTGGCAGGATTTGGCCCCCGCCGACAAGATGGCCTGTGCCGCCTGCGTGGCGTACTCCCAGCCCGGCTTGTCGCGGTCGGGCCAGATCAGCACGGCCTTTCCAGACAGCGGCGACCAGTCGGTCTTTTCAACCGGAGCGTTCGCGCCGTGCATCGCCGTGGTGGCCACGATGCCCGCGTCGATCAGGGCCTGCGCGCACTTCTCGCCTTCGACCAGCACCACCTGCGCGGTACTGGTCATTCCTGACTGGTTGTAGAGCGGACGCGGGTCGGGCGGTGCCATCTTGCGCCGCTTCGCATCCCAGGGCCGGAACTGCTTCTTCTGTCCGGGCGGGTCGTAGCGGTAGACGACGGCGATGAGATGGCCTTGGGCGTCGAGATAGTCCCACTTCGCGGTGGCGGGGCCGAGTTCGTCGACCGGCACGTCCTTCTTGTTGGCCTTGCGTACTGGTGCGGAACGCGAGCGTCCGATCAGATCGGCGGCGGCGTCGAGCACGCGCGGGAAGTCGCCCGGCACGTCGATGCCGAGGTGCGCCGCAATCAGTGCATAGATGTCGCCACCGTCGCCGGTGGCGCGATCTGTCCACAGTCCAGCCTTCTCGCCATCGAGCACCACCTCGAGGCTGTCGCCTGGACTACCCAGCACGTCGCCGATCAGGAACTTGCCACGGCGCTTCTTGCCCGCCGGGAACAAGGTGATCAGAACGGATTCAAGACGCGCGAGCAGTTCGGCACGCAGTTCTTCGCGTTCGGCATCGCCGAGGCTGCGGCGGGTGGGGTCGGGCAGTGGCGCGATGTCGTTGAAGTCGAGCGTCATTCGGCCTCCTCAACATCGGCGTCTCCGTTGCGCCCCTGCGCGGCGGTGCTGCGCGCGGCCCACGCGGACAGTTCTGATGGTCGATAGCGCACCAGACCGCCCATCAGGTAGTGGGGAATCTTGTATTTGCTGCGCATCTGCGGATCAGCGAACCAGTAGTACGGCAGTCGCAGTGCGGCAGCGGCCTGCTTGGCGTCGATCATCGGTTCGACCCCACCGATGAATTGCGTGTCGTTGCTCATGTTGTCCTCCAGCAGCGGTCTTGCCACGCACACATCCGGCATTCGAAGTGGGTCGGGTCAACGAAGGCGCGTGGCAGAAGCTCGCCAGCCTCGGTCGCCGTGATGACCTTCACTGCCCGATCCGACATGCGTTGGGCCAGCGCCGCGTCAAAGGGCACGAGCTCGGTGTAGATCCCCATCGTGTCGGCGTTGAGCGCCGTGAAGATCGCCGGGTGCTCGTGCAGTTCGAGATAGGCTTGGTAAATCGCCACTTGCGCGGCGTAGATGGGCTTGGAGATGGCCAAGCCCTTTTTCTCCAGGTCGCTCCAGGACTTGTTGCCCAGGCACTTGCACTCCCATAGCGCGGGATAGGCGAAGCCCTCGGGGCCTCCAACGACGACGCCGTCGACGTGTCCCTGCAGGCGACCATCGGCCACCGAAAAGCCGAACTGCTCGCCGTCGGCCTTTCGGGTGCGCAAGTCAAAACCCGCGTCCCGCAGCCACGCGACCATGCAGTCCTCCATGACATGGCCACGCTCGAAGATGCGCAGCATCCGGCCCGGGGTGTCCCGCCCGTGGTCGATGGGAGCCTTGGCGTACTCAAACTGCAGCGCACGCTCGCAGGCCACCCCAAGGCGCGAGGCCCCGAGGTACTGGCGCTCAGACTGGCGGGCGCGGGCCTGCTGCAAACCGGCGTCGACCAGGGCGGAGACCTGGCCCGCGATGCTCGATGAGGAATTGAAGTCCATCATGGCTTCTTCCCCTTCGGTTCTTCCCAAGGCAGGTCGTCCTCCAGATCCGCGAACGGATTGGCGGCATTGGGTGCCAGCGGATCGGGCGTGGGCGGCAAGCCCCGAACGGGCGGAAACTTGCTGGACTCGTGGTGCGCGACCATTGCGTCCGACCAGCAAGTGACGATGGCGTCGATCACCCGCAGGGCCTCGGCTTCGGAGTAATCGCCCAGCGGCTTGGTGAAGCCGATCTCGCCCGCTGCCTCGCCGAAGGCCTTGAGGCAATGACGCATTGCGGCCAGTTCGACATCAGACGGATCAATCATGGCGACCTCCGTCTTGTCGATGCGACCTTCCTTGGCCCGCTGCCAGTTGCCGTACAGCGCGTGAAATGCGTCCTGGCAGCGACGCGAGCAGAACACCCAGTCGATGGGATAGCGCCGGGGATCGCCCACACCGTGGCGGTTGTCGGTGTGGCCGTAGCCCCGGGCCTGTCGTTTGCAGGCCCAGCATTTCACGCCCCCTCCTCGAGTTCATCGAGCAGCAGGCCCAACTGCAGGGCAGCACCAGCGAAAGCGGCTTCGCAGCGGCGCTTGAAGTCGGGGTAGCTCATCGAGCTGCGCGCAATCGCCGTGACGGCGTGAATCTGCGATTCCAGATGCGCAAGTCCCTGATCGGACAGCCACTGGTGGTGCTTCTGCGAGATGCCCTTGCGATTGCGGATCTCGCCCAGCAAGTCTTCTGGCAGCACCGGCCCGTAGACCCAGCGCAGCGTGATCTGGCCGACGACGTGCGGAGGGTTCTGGTCGTGGCCCTGGTACTTCCAGCCGAACAACCGATAGATGGCGCGGTAGTAGTCCGGATGGAAGCGGCGCTCCCACGATGCGCAGGACTGGCGCAGCAACTTGGAGATCAGCTCCTGCAGCGCATCCGGTGCGCGGTGGTGCTGGTAGCCAGTGGCCTCGTCGATCAGCGCGACCTCGCCAGTGGTGGCAAGAGCGCGCATGATCGTCAGGCAGTTACCGACGATGCCCTGGCGTGCGCGGTGCAGCGTGCCTGCAATGGCTGCGTCCACCACGGAGGTGGCCACGTCCGCGATGATGCCTGCAGGGAAGAACTGGGTCTGGCGTCCCGATGGCAGCAAAATCGGCCCGGATGATTTTTCCAATAGAGACAATGAGTTAGGTGCAATGTCGGCCAGAAAACGGGCGAAACGGCCACCCTTGTGCGATTCGTGAAAACCGAGGAGCTTGGCCAGTTCCTTGCGGACGTAGCCGCGCTCGCCGGTGGTGAGCACGACCGCCTCGCAGTCGAGATCGCCGAAATGCACGACGCCGTAGTGGCTGGCAGTGAGGATGGATGCGTTCATGGCCACCTCCCTCACTGCGCCCACGCCGGTTTGCCCGTCACGGGTGCGCGTTGCGGAGCCGGTGCTTGGTACGCGGGTGCTGCCTGCGCCGGAGCCCCGGAAGATCCGCCGCCCGAAGCCTTGGTCGGCACACCCATCAACTTGGCGTAGTCGGGGTGATCGGGTTCGACCGCCACTTTGACCACGTTGCGGTCCTGGCCCTTGCCGTCCTTCTCGATGTCGACGCGGGCGAGGAACTCCAGGCCATCCAGTTCATGGAAGCCCTGGATGCGGCGCGCAGAAGAAGCCTGTGGGCTGTTGTCCTGCGGATGAACGTTGCGGGCGCTGTTGAGCGCCGCGCGAATGAAGCTGCGCCCCATCTGGCCCCAGGTCGGCCCCTTCTTGGAGTGCAGGCCAATGTTCGACCACATCTTGCGTTTGGCGTGGTCACCAGCGGTGACCACGAATTCGGCGGCAAGGTAGATCGAGCCGGTCTCGAAAGATTCGGTGGCGTAGCCGCCGGCCCAGCCCTGCGACGGGTCGTCATAGCCACCGGGCTTGAGGGTCATGCGCACCGGGACAACGGTGCCCTTGGGGATCAGATCAAAGCCGGATTGCTGGGCGTCGGCGTCGTTGAAGTCATTCCATGCGGTCATTGCGATTACTCCTGAGATTCGATGTGTGCGGAGGTGGCGGCGCTGGCAGGCACGGCGGAAGCGCCTGCGCACTTGGCGATCAGCGCGCCGAGATGCGGCGGCTCCAGCAGGTCGAGGCGACCGCTGCGGTCTTTGGCCGGAAAGCCGTAGGGATTGACGGTGTGGGTGACGAAGGCGCGGTAGGTGCTGCCGTCCTCGGCCTTGATCTCGGCCAGCGTCACAACCTCGTCGACGATGCCGGGCAGCTCCAGGCTGGTTTTGCTGCCTTCGATCTGCGGGACGAACACCTTGCGGTTGTAGTCATCGAGCCGCTCGTCGAGGATCGCCACGAACACCACGTTCTTGCCGCGTGCGTGCTGCAAGTGGGTCAATGCGCTGATCATTTCCTGGCCGAGCAGGCCATAGGCCGCGCGCAGGTCAGGCTTACCCGAGCGGTCGCTGACGGCACCCGGCTGCGTCTTGCACCACGCGAAGCACTGGCGGGACAGCTGCGTGATCGAGTCGAGGAAGAAGGTCTGGTAGCGCTCGAGCTGTGTCGGATCACCAAACTTTTCGATGACGTGGTCGTAATGAGCCTGCGAGAAGGCGCTCTCAGGCGGCAGCGACTTGTCCGGGCCCGCGAGGAACACGAAGAAGTCGCGGCTCTCCGGCCACGAAGCCGGACGGATGGTGTCGCCCGGCCAGTCGGCCACCGCCAAGTCACCGGCCTCGATGTCGAGGAACAGCGTGGTGGCCGGGTCGAGGTCCTTGAGCCGCGTGGTTTTGCCGATGCCGGACTTGCCCAGCATCAGCAGCTTCACGCCCTTGCGCTCGGCCATCCGCTCGATTGCGGACACGATGGGGAGCTTCTTCATGCGGCACCCCCATCGAGCGTCAGGGTGATGCTCGGCTTGCCTTCCTCGACAGTGCGCGCAGCCGCAAATTGCTCCTGCAGCGCCGTGGGCCAGTTGGTGTAGCGGGACTCGGACACCGACAACTTGATGTCGATGTAGTCCTCGACCTTGTCGCCTGAGGCGGCAATACGCTCGGCCATCTCCTTGAGGATGGTCTGGCTCCAGGTCACCTTTTTGGGGAGCTCGTACTTCACGTGCAGCGCACCGTCGCTGACGTGGGCGGTTCCGAAGTCGCGGCCGGAATCCCGCAGCGCGCTACGGGCCTGCTCGCCGTAGCGCTGGAGCTTGGCGGCATCCAGCTTGGCACGCAGCTGCTTGAGGTAAGCAGTGGCCTCGTCTACATTGCGCTCGGCAGCGACGAAATCGGTGATCGGCAGCGCCACCAACTGGGCGGTGCTCATGGCAGCGAGGTCGGCGGGAAAGATGGTCAGATCGCTCATGGCCGCTCTCCTCACTGGTATGCACGAGTGAAGGTCGAGTGCCGCGAAACGCGACGCTCGAAGGCTTCGACCTCGGAGATCAGGTAGGTGACGCGGGCACCGAGCTTGCAGAAAACCGGGCCGAGTTGTTCCTGCCGCCAGCGGCGCAGGGTCTTGACGGAAAGCCCCCAGCGGATGGCCAGCTCGTTTTCGTCAAGGGCGATGCGCTGTGGCGCACCGGGTTTGGCCGGGATCAGGCCAGATGTTGCGTTGGTGAAGTGAGTTTGCATTTCGATGTGCCTCCTGTATGAAATGGGCACATCGCAGTCTCCGCACGGGTTTATGGGCCGTGTCTGGTTCGATTTATGGGTGCGTTTATGTGTTGCGCCTCACCCGGTATTTCCCGCGCGAAACCAGCTCAATCACCTCCTCACGCGCTACTTTGTCGCCGAAGGCATCGTCGAAGGATTGGAAGCCGGTGTTGACGGTGACGGAACCATTCACCTCTTTCCACGACATCACGGGCGGGGCACTTCCTTCGGTCCCCCACATCAGCTTGATGATCTTGGCGCGCGCTTCAGTGAGTTCGATGGACGACGCCATGTGCGGGAGCTTGAGCCGCTTGCCATTGAAGAACTGCACCGGTTCCGGCTCACCCACGTTGGTTGCGTAGCCTCGCAGGACACGATCAAAGGCATCGGTGTCGAACGCATCTGCGCCATCGGTCAAGCGGACGAACTCATCGAAGCCGCGCAGCGTGTGGTCACGTGGCAGCGAGGCATTGGTTCGCCTTGGGCACAGAACAACGCCACCACGCGGCCACACGGTGTCGGCAAGGACTGCGGTGATCTTGTCCTGCGGCGCGCGTGACCATGCTCGGGCAACGAACACAGGTGCGAAATCGTGCGTGCCAACGATTCGCTGCTCACCGAGGTGCCACAGGTGATTCGGTGTCCGGCAGATCTGGCTAGAGCGTCGCCGCTCCTCAATGCCGATCAGCGCCGCCAGATCTGCGAGCCAGCAATCCATCTGGATGGAATAGAGGGCAATCCCCGCCAGCGGTTGGACGATGGTTCTGCCGTTCAGCGGACTGCAGTAGCTGTAGCGACCGGCGTCCTCATCGACATCGATTTCGACTTCCTGTTCAGAATCGAGAAACGGCACCATCACATGGGTGAGATGGCCTGCGGGCACGACCCAGCGCCTCTGAAGAAACTGCTGGTAGTCGCGCCCGAGCCTGTCAGCCAGCACTGATGCATCGAGCCGTGGAAGGTTGTCTAGCGCGAGGAAGAAGCTCAAATACGGCGACGTCATCGGCGTCCTCCTCAGAACTGGCTCAGCACGCCGATCTTGATGAGCTGTTCCTGCACGCGCTTGCGGTCATCGTCCGTCCTGCTCTTGTCGTTCAGCCCGTTCGGTGCGGTGATCTGGACCGCGACGTTGTGCGCCTTGCGGTGCGGCGTCTTGGACATCCTCATGACCAACTTCACCTGCACGAGCGCGTACTGGCTCAGGTCTTCGGCGCAGTAATCCTCATAAGCAACCTGATAGATGTTGCGGCCGTCGCGCCGGTCGCGGGTGATTTGCATCTTGCTGGAGAGTTGCCGCACCACATCACGTCCGCCGTACTCTGAGGTCTGCTCGAACGGCTTGGCCACCGTGATCTGCAGGATCGAGATATCGTCGATGCCTGCGACCCGGTCACGTTTGAGGCGGTCGAGCATCTTGGAGGTCGCAAAGCCGAGCAGGTCGAACTGCCGCATGGGCATGTCCTCGATCTGGCCTTCATGCGCCAGCGCGACATCACGGAAGACGGTGGCCAGCTCGCGGCGCGCCTCCCGTTCTTCACAGAACACGCTGAGCGAGCCAGTCTCCGGCTCCCACGAGAAGCGGGCCGACATCGCAGCGGGTTCCTCGTGGTCGACGACATGCCCGTTCGCCACTTGCTGGAACGTGGCCGTCTTGCCATTGAAGGTCGCCGTCAGCGTGTGCAACAGCGCCGACTGACCGGCTTCGCAATCATCGTCATCACCCTGTTCGCATGACAGATCGCGGCGCGTGAATTGCTCGATCAGGATTTGATCCTTCGGCACCTTCGGGAACAGTTCGGCAATGCGTGTGCGCAACACCTCTTGAACGTCGACCCCAGTCTTCGGCACGACGCCCTTGGGGCCCAGGTAGTGGCTGGAGTAGTGGTCGCTTTTCCACTGACGATGCATCACTTGCAGATGCTCAGCCTGATCGAAGCGTTCGTCGCGGCGGGCGCCTTGCGCCGGAAAGTCCTGCAAGAGGTGCAGATACAAGGCGCGGCTGTAGCGGTCGCTGGGCGCAGCCAGCACGGCAGCATCGTCGGCACGCTCTTCGTTAAGCAGGGACAAGACCGCCTGGGCCCCGTAGTCATCGTCAAGGAGCATCACTCGCTCAGCGGCACACTCGATGCTGTACTGAGCGGTTCCTGCCAATTTGCCGACCGCATGAAAGAACGCCTGACGCGACTCGACTGGCAACTTGCCCTTGGCCGCTTCTGCCAATGCCTTCAACTCCGGCAGTGCCGTCGCGCTGGCGCGTTCGAGCAGATCCACCAGCAGCCCGGGGCGCGCGACCTTGCGCACGAGGCTGACGAAGTTCTCTGCGTTCGGCAGGATGTTTGCGCCCTCATCGGATCGATGCTCACGCGCACGTTTTGCTGCAGGCTGGCTCGTCGCCAACTTGGTGCTTTTCTTTGTTGTTGAGGCTTGGTCAGCTGGCATAGGCAAGTTCCTTTGACAAAGTGCGCGATTGCGCGAACGGTTAATCCGATGATTCAAAAAACGCCGACGCGAGGTCGGCTCCACAGGCGGTAGATCCTGGTCAGCGCATCGTGGCCTCCTGAGTGGTCAGGCCATATCGGTTCAGACGTACTTGGATGAACCGTGGATTGACACCGAAGCGCGTCGCCAAGGCTTTCTCGAAGCGATCCATCTCCAAGACTCCCAGGTCGCCGTTCGCCTTGATGCGCAGGGCCGTGCCGGGGTGGTCGGGATCGGTTGAAGGATGGCGATGGATGGTGATGTCGTGCTGGAGCGCAAGCTCTTCGACGGCGGCGATGATGCGTTGGCGAGGCACCAGCAAGGAGCCCATGAACTCGTTGGCGCGCAGTTCGGCGAAGTGTTCTTCCGTCGCTGGCTTCGCAGATAGTGACTTGGACAGATGGTCGCTGTCCGGCGTCGTGGTGCGGTAGGCGCGTTGCATCGTCGGTTCGATGTCATCGAACAATCCGGGGCCCTTACTGCCCTGAACAACCCAGCCGGGGGCGTCGAACACGGCGTGGCCCAGCTCGTGGGCCAAGGTGCTGAGGGCCAGCAGTTCGCTGAGACTCTCACCCACGGGCGAGATGGACACCATCGCAGCGTCGGGCATAGCGGGGTCGAATTCACAGACGCCGAAGACGTGGTTGCCTTGCTCGTCATGCACGGCGTAGTCGGTGCTGACCTCCAGCGCGAAGTCAATGCCGTTGATCTTCATGCCGGAGATCTGCCGCAGCGCGTCGAAAGAAACGGCATCGATGCTGTCCGCGACCAGTTGCTGGCGCGCGGTCGCGGCGATGCGTTCGACCTCAATATGCTTGATGTACAGGGGGCGCTTCCGGTCGCAGCAACGGTAGTCGAGAGTCAGTACCGCCATTCACTTCTTCTCCGTCACGTTCCGGCGGTACATCCGAACCAGGCTGCCAACATCATCGCGGATGTCGGGCGGCAGACGACTGGCCTCGACGAAAGCGTCGTCGGCGCTGATACCAAGGATCTCGGCCGCCTTACGGATCAGCTCGTCCTTGGGCGGTTTTTCCATGTCGCGCTCGATGCGCGACCAGTAGGCGGGTGATATCTCCAGCTGGCGCGCAAAGTCATTCATCTGAATGCCTTTCTCTTCGCGCTTCTTGCGGATGAATGCTCCAAAGGGCATGGTTGTGACCTGATTGCGTGATTAGTTAACGGCAGATGGTAGAGGCCAAGAGGCACCCTGTCAACTGTTTCGTTAACGCGCAATGGATTCATGGCTGGCGGGCACGATTACCCTGCGTTGCCATCCGCTTCGGAAGATCAGGCTCACTATCCCTGACGGTTGCAATTCCTCGGAGCCGTCATGAAGAACCTCGAACTCGCATCTCCCTCGGAGATGAGCGCCAGCGCCCGTGCTGGCGAAATCGCCGCCATCCTTGCGGCCGCCATCGTCCGGACCCTCGTCGCGGATGAGCCAAAACAGAGAGCAGTTGGCCTTGGCTTCCTGCCCGACCAGCGCGTTCATACAACCCCCTATCAAGAGGAGAAGTTGTGATGAACGAGAAACAAGCATCCGTCGCGGCACGGATCGCGGAACTGGCCTGCCTGCCGATGTCCGAGCTCTGGACGGTGTGGGATCGGTATTTCCCGCGCCGCCCGGACTACCCCAACCGCACGCACGTCGAGTCCCGTCTCGCCTACAAGCTGCAGGAGGAAGCCTTCGGTGGCCTTGCGCCCGAGACCAAGCAGCGTCTGGAAGCCATCGGCGCGAAACACTCCAAGATCAAGTTGCGGGCCAAGCCGCGCGAGTTCGATTTCGCGCCGGGCACGATCCTGCTGCGCGAATGGGGCGAGCGCGAACATCGGGTGACAGTCACCGCCGAGGGGCTGTTTGAGTACCAGGGGCGCAACTTCAAGAGCCTGACGGCGGTGGCCCGCCACATCACGGGCGCGCACTGGTCGGGGCCGCTGTTCTTTGGCCTGAGCAAGGGAGGTGCGCGATGAGCGAGATTGCCAGCACCAAGGCCCGCAAGCGCTGCGCCGTCTACTGCCGGGTGTCCTCGGATGAACGGCTTGACCAGGAGTTCAACTCCATCGACGCGCAGAAGGAGGCGGGCCACGCCTACGTTGCCAGCCAGCGATCCGAGGGTTGGATTCCGGTGGCCGACGACTACGATGACCCCGGCTTCTCCGGAGGCAACACGGAACGGCCCGGGCTGAAACGCCTGATGGCGGATATCGAGCGCGGCCAGATCGACATCGTGGTGGTCTACAAGATCGACCGCCTGACGCGCAGCTTGGCCGATTTCTCCAAGATGGTCGAAGTGTTCGAACGCCACGGGGTGTCCTTTGTGTCGGTCACCCAGCAGTTCAACACCACCACTTCGATGGGTCGGTTGATGCTCAACGTCCTGCTGTCCTTCGCCCAGTTTGAGCGCGAGGTCACCGGCGAGCGCATCCGCGACAAGATCGCCGCCGCCAAGCGCAAGGGGATGTGGATGGGTGGCGTCCCGCCCCTGGGTTACGACGTCGACAACCGCCTGTTGATCATCAACGAGGCCGAGGCGACAGTGGTGCGTCGCATCTTCGAGGAGATGCTGACCATTGGTTCTCCAACCCAGATCGCCGTCAATCTGACAGCCGACGGCATCACAACCAAGGCCTGGACGACGCAGGAGGGCCAGACCCGCAGCGGCACGCGCATTGACAAGAAGTACCTGCACAAGCTGCTGCGCAACCGCATCTACCTGGGGGAGTTGTCGCACAAGGGGAACTGGTACCCCGGCGCGCACCCGCCGATCATCGAACTGGAACTTTGGGACAAGGTTCACGCGGTGCTGGCCAGGGATGGGCACGCCCGGTCGGTGGAAACCAAGATCCGTTCGCGCACCGACGCTTTGCTGCGCGGCCTGCTGTATGCCCCGTCGGGCGAACGGATGTACCCGACCTACTCGCGCAAGAACGGGCGCAAGTACCACTACTACGTATCCAAGTCGGAAAGCCGATTCGGAGCGCCGGGCAAGAGCTACGAGCGCCTGCCCGCGCCGGAGATTGAGGCGGCGGTGGTGGCCCAGATCCGCACCGTGCTGACCAGCCCGGAATCCATCGCATCGGTGGTGCGTCATATCCAGCGCAATGGCGGACAAGTCGATGAAGCCACCACGGTGATGGCGATGGGACGGCTCAACGACGTGTGGGATCAACTGTTCCCGGTCGAGCGCCACCGCATCGCCAACCTGATGATCGAGCGCATCGACCTCGTCCACATCGGCGAGGTTCAGGGCATCAAGGTGAAGTGGCGGGAACTGGGCTGGGACGCCCTGATCGGCGAGTTCGCCCCAAGGGGCATCGGCGCGGAACTGGTGGAGGTCGAAGCCTGATGAACGACACACTGGAAACCTTCGTGCCACTGACATTCCGCCGCCGGGGCGCGCGGCGCGTGGCCGCCGACGACCGCCATGTTCACGATGTGACGTTGCTGGAGGGGGTGGCACGCGGTTTCTACTGGCAGCACCTCGTGGACACCGGCGAGATGAAGAGTGGCTCGGAGATCGCCCGGGCCGAAGGCTTACACCCATCGGTCACCAACGAACTGATGCGCCTGAGCCTGCTCGCGCCCGACATCCTCGAACTGCTGATGGCCGGGCGGCAGCCTCGCCGGATGAACCTGATCTGGTTCCAGCGCAACCCGCTGCCGGTGGATTGGGAGGCGCAACGCCAGATCGTGAAGCGCTTTGAGGAGGACGCATGAGCAAGAAGCACCGGGGCCGGTTCAAGGGTGATCCGGTCACCTATCAACTGCCGAGTCCAGCAGGCGGCGTGCAACTGGAAACCTTCGTGCCCTGGACGCTGGTGAAGCGGGGGCTGAAGAAGCAGGTCATCACGCCCCTGGACGCTCCACAGGAATTCCTGTCCGAGGCCACCCGGGAGCGGGAAGCCCGGTCGGCCGCGCAGGACACCGCGTTGATGCGGGCGCTCGGACTGGCGCACCACTGGCAACGCCTTCTGGATGAGCAGCGGGCGGCATCAGTAGCCGAGATCGCCGAGGCCGAAGGCATGGACGTGACGCAGGTGCGCCGGGTCATGCGGCTGACGCTCCTGGCCCCGGAGGTCGTGGAACGGCTGGTGGGCTCGCCCGATGCCGTGCTGGAGAAGGTGATGCGCCGCCCCTTGCCCAACGGCTGGGCTGCCCAGAAACTAGTACTGCACGATACTGTCCAAAGTTGAACTAACACTTTCGACCCAATGCCGCCAGCGAGTTGCGTGATTTGACCTCCCGGAAGCACTCACGCGCGCATGAGGAGGCTGGGTCATCCAAATGGGACTACTTCAGCTTGATGTGCAAGTGATTGAAGCCTGCAGCATCTGTGGTCTCCTTGACTTCCAGGTAGTGGTGTTGCTTGCGCACCAGGTCGCTGAGCTTGCTGAAGCCGTAGTTCCGCGGATCAAATGATGCGTGGTTTTTGCTGATGAAGGAGCCTACGGCTGAGAGCGACGACCAGCCCGTGTCACGCTGTGTCTCTTTCACTGCGTGCGACAGCAGACCGTGAAGGGGCGGAACGTCTTTCACCTGTACGGGTAACCCAGGGTCTACGCCTGTGGCAGGTTGTTTCAACACCTCAACGAAGACGAACTTGTCGCAAGCCGCGATGAAAGCGTCTGGAGTCTTGCGTTCCCCGAACCCATAAACGACCTTGCCGGCCTCCCGTAGGCGAGTGGCAAGTCGAGTGAAATCGCTGTCGCTGCTGACGAGACAGAAGCCATCTACATTGCCTCCGTACAACAAGTCCATGGCGTCGATGATGCAGGCGCTGTCCGTGCTGTTCTTGCCCTTGGTGTAGGCGAACTGCTGCATCGGTTGGATTGCATGGCGGTGGAGGTGATCCTTCCAACCCACCAGGTTTTGCGTAGTCCAGTCACCGTAGGAGCGCTTCACAGTCGCGACCCCGTACTTCGCGACCTCCTCCAGCAGCTCCTTGATAACCGCTGCGCTGGCGTTGTCCGCGTCGATGAGTACAGCGAGCCGAAGTGCGTCTTGTGCCATTGTCTTGTTTTCTCCTTCCGACAGCCTACCCGATAGCTGTCGTAAGCAAACGACCGGTCGTGGCCGATAGCAGACGTCTATATTTGGCATAGATAGCACAACTTATTTCCCTCACAGGCAC